>Ga0268256_1000165_pt1 | contig 82781 bp, 86 predicted proteins | sample AgamicAtAmrz_FD_200247 | JGI IMG/M metagenome (GOLD analysis project Ga0268256, IMG submission 200247) | Agave microbial communities from Guanajuato, Mexico - At.Am.rz (v2) (version 3) | ecosystem: Host-associated > Plants > Roots > Rhizosphere | place: Guanajato, Mexico | collected 2012-06-07 | reverse complement strand
GATCATCGCTACCAGCAGCCACGACTATGACACGAAAGAATCACTTCACTGGTTGTGTCTGACGGGGATCCCTCCTGAAGCGGATGATGAGTGGACGGATGAAGCATACAAAAAGAAACAGACCGCACAGCACGCTACTCTGCTGACGCAGCTGCGTATCAAAAGCTGCCTGAAACTGATAGTACGTCCCTCATCCCTGAAGGGAACGCCCGACGATTTCGCATCCAGCCTGACCTGGGTCAAAACCGGTAAAACGCTGACCGTAACCAATCCAACACCGTTTTTCATCAACCTCAAAAGCGTGCTGCTGGGCAAAGAGAGTGTGAACAATCTGGATTATGTACCGCCCATGGGTAAACGGGAACTTGACATGCCCAGCTCCGCAGACGGCCCGGTGCACTGGCGGCTGATTACAGATTATGGCGGTAACAGTCAGGAATTTACCTCGACTCTTAACTAACGCTCGCTCATTCACGACTCTCATTCCCGTCAGGATCTGATTCATGTTTGTATCTAGACCCATGTTTGCGGCAGGCATTGTGCTGGCCGCTGTTCAGCCGCAGGGGAAGGCGTATACCTTTAACCCTTCGATGCTAGCGGAGAGCGTCAGTGAAGCTGATCTTTCTCTGTTCAATCAGGGTAGTCAGTTGCCCGGTACTTACTCTGTCGACGTTTTACTGAATGGGACGCGAGTGGATAACCGCTCCATCGTTTTTGAATCGATGCCGGATAAACACGATCATCAGGCGCTACTACCCTGCATGACCCGTGAGGTGCTTTCAGGTTACGGGATCCGTATGAAGGGATTTAAGGTTACGGAGGAAGAAATTCGCACCGGACAATTTGACCTGACCCGGATACCGGGTGCTCAGGTCGATTTTCGTTTTAACGAGCAGACATTGGTTCTGAGCATTCCTCAGGTGTATCTCAAACCCAGTCTCAGAGGCATCGCATCTAAGACATTATGGAATGAGGGTATTCCCGCCTTCATTCTGAACTACCGTGCGGGCTCGAGCCAAAATGTGATGCGTGACCCCTCTGGAAGAACATCACAATATTCCTGGCTTCAACTGAGCCCTGGAGCCAATCTCGGTGCATGGCGTCTGCGAAATACAACCCACTGGCATCACTCAAAGGGAACCCCCGGCCGCTGGCAGGCAATCAATACCTATCTTGAACGTGGAGTCAATGATATCAACAGCCGCCTGACGCTGGGTGAGCGTTATACCACCTCTGAAATTTTTGACGGTGTCCCTTTTCGCGGCGTCATGCTGGCCTCAGACGACCGCATGGTTCCTTCAAGTCAGTATATGTTTGCGCCGGTTATCCGTGGCGTGGCCAGAACCCAGGCACGCGTGGAAGTCAGGCAAAATGGGTACACCATTTATAATCAGATCGTCGCACCGGGGCCGTTCGCGTTGACCGATTTTAATCAAACAGGATCGGGGGGCGACTTTCAGGTTACTGTATGGGAAACCGATGGGGTCCCTCAGATTTTCACGGTGCCTTTCCAGACACCGGCCGTGGCGTTAAAAGAAGGTTATCTGCGATACAGCGTTATGGCCGGCCAATATCGTTCATCAGACAAAGGGGTTATTCAGGCGCCCGCCTTCGAATCTACTGCGATGTATGGCCTGCCGGGGGGCTTCACCCTCTATGGCGGTATTCAGGCGGCCCGGCATTACCAGTCATCATCACTGGGTGTGGGTTTGAGCCTGGGTGACTGGGGCGCCCTGTCCACAGATGTCGCACTCAGTCGCGGACAGTCTTTCGGCCAGCCCACTGTGCATGGTCAATCCTGGCGCATGCGGTACAGCAAAGAAATTATCGCGACTAACACCACGCTCTCGCTGGTCAACTTCCAGTTCAGTCAGGCGAACTACCTGACGCTTGGAGAGACGCTTGACAGCTGGCGAAAAGATAACGTTTCCTTTAGCCAACAACGAAGGATCAAAAAGAAAAGCCGCACGGGTATCTCACTAAGTCAGGGTCTGGGGAAATGGGGTTATCTGCATGCGAGCGCTTTCCACGAATCTTACTGGAACAACCATCGTCACAACACCCATTTCAATGCGGGTTACTCCTTTCCTTACAACGGAATGACGCTGTCTCTTGACTGGTCTCTGAATCAGCGTGGCAACCGGTATCGCAGAAATCAAATCACAAGCCTATGGCTGAGCGTCCCGCTCAGTAAATGGATGGGTGGAAATACACGTGCATCTTATCGGTATACACATGCCTCATCAGGTCGGGAAATTCATTCGGCGGGATTAAACGGTGATGCATTTGATCAGCGCCTGCAATGGAGTGTCGATCAACGCTACTCACCAGGCAAAGAAGATAGTGGTAGAAATGGAGATGTGTATCTGGGATGGACAGGGACTTACGGACAACTGTCGGGTAGTTATAGCTATGACCGTAATTACCATCAGCGATCGGTAGCGCTGGAGGGAGGAGTCATCGCTCATAGCCATGGAGTAACGCTCACGCAGGCACTGGGTGAAACTAATGCACTCATTGAGGCCAAAGGCGCTTCGGGTGTGAAAGTCTGGGGTTTGCCGGGAATTCAGACAGATTACCGGGGATTTACAGCACAGCCATATCTGACCCCTTATCATGAGAATAATCTTTCATTAGACCCGACAACGCTTCCGCCTGAGGCGGAAATCGCAATCACTGACAAGAGTGTTGTACCCACAGCAGGGGCAATCATTCTGGTTAAATTCAAAACAAATGTGGGAGCAAAAGCAATTATTACACTTTTGCGTTCTGATGGGGTAAAAGTCCCTTTCGGCTCTCTGGTGCAGGTTGAATCAGCGTCAGGAAATGAGGGTATTGTTGATGAAGATGGGAAAGTCTATATGTCAGGATTACCACCTAATGGGAATCTTATTGTCAGAAGTAAAATAAAATCACTCAGATGCCCCTACCATTTAATAAAAAATGAAGAATCGCGTGGGCTCAACTCCCTGACCGCTCAGTGCAAATGAAGGAGAGGATTATGAACTATCCATTCAAAATGGCCCTGAACTGTACTGTCATGATATTAATTTTATTCAATCAATACTCCGTGGCAAACGCACTTAAAATTACAGTAACACCGAAACAGGATTTGCAAGCTGGAAAAATACATGATGGAGCAGAGCTGGCAACAATCCATGTGTCAGGTATGTCAGACTCTTGCTTGCTTAATGTGTGGATTGAATATCCCAACCAAGAGACTATTCCGGGGCACTATATGTTGACAGGCCGTAATAAAATAGGAGATGGCTTAAATGTAAGAATAACAGGTGATAATGTGAATCCTGACTCTCGGTCAGGGAAAGGCGTGCTAATAGTATTGCCATCGAGACTCGCTACATTGAATCTTTTGATCAACGGCGACCAGTTAATAGAAAGCAGTGTTTTTTCCATGCAAGTTTCCGCTCAGTGCCTGAACAAGTAGATATAAATTTACACGAACCTGTATCAAGTAAAAGCTTTTACTCAATTCACTATTGCAACGGAGTTAAAAATGAAATCAATTTACAAATCAATCGCATTAACAATATTGATTTTAGGCAATCCGGTCGAAGCTACAGATAAATTAAAACCAGTAGGCGACCCCGTAACCCGTTCCGCCGATTTAGTTTTTCGTGAGAATTCCGGACTGAATTTCCAGCTGAATCCTAAACAAGATTTGCAAGCGGGGCTAAATAACGCAGATAAGTCAGTAGCAACTTATAAAATCACTGCAAAATCACCTATGATTTTAGGTATCCGCTGGACTCCAGGCTCGGGATTATTAGATAAGAACAACGCTTTGATTTTGGTTGTATCCGGGAAAAACAATACAAAAAATCAGCTCCGGCTTCATATTTCAACATACTCACACATCAAGGCTAAAATAAATGACGATAACTGGTGCACAACAGTTCGCTCGGAGAAAGAACTTGCCGGGCACATTAATATTCATGGTGAGCAATCTGTCATTGCTGATACGTACAGGATTAGCCTGGATGCCGCGGCATTTATTTCTTAGTGTTATCAATTCCGCTACAATTATTGTACAAACCGTACCGGATAATGCATTCATAACCATGAAACCAGCTCAGCCTGATTAGATGGAGATGTGTCTATGGTCCTCGACCAGGCTATTCGCCTGGTCAACTTTGACCTGGCACAATCGCCAAGCCTCTGAACCTGCATTGAACTGAGCGTAAGACTTTCAACAGCTTTTTACCACTGAGATCAGATTAGGACTTAAACTTTATCATTAAACCTGACACCAGTCACGAACATGACAACGGACGTGATGTGTATTAAACAAACATCGATCTCGGCCAGCAGAAAGTGTTTGAGACTACGTCAGCTGGCTCATCTGGCTGCTTTGTTCTGCCCTTTATCAGCCAGGATGCAGATAGCGTGCACATGCAGCATCATGGTTTTATAATGATTTTTTAATGCTAAGAATAGGGATATTACATGCTTAAATCCGCGCTTTTCCTCACTGCCCTTCTCTTTCCTCTTGCCTCTGTCGCCGGGCCCGGTAGTTTTATATTTGAAGTGAATGGCACGAAGGAAACATATTCACCAGAATGCATAAAATCAATAAGTTACGCGGATAATGATGAGATTGGTTCTGAAAATGTAAATTTCTCCCTAAGTGATGAGTGTGGGAAAATGCTCAATGTAACTACAAAGCAGAATATTGGTAAGAAGTTGTCTATTTATTACAAAGGTAATCTACTTTCCAGCGCGAATATTGCCTCTGTACTCAGAAACAATTTCAGATTCTCCAGTAAAGATATGCCACGCATGGTTCTGATGCAGCTGCTTTATGATTATGGGGTTAAGCATAATTAGTAGCAATATACCAGCACGCAGCAGAGAAGAATGCGACAGGATAAATGTTGGTTTACCATGTCTTTAGTTGTATACAGAGAACGCAGGAATCAGCCTGTTACCCCGCATGAAGGTGAGATGCAGCCGCCGCCGGAAGCGATTAGGGAGTATCAGGAAGACACTACATTATACCTGCAATCACAAGAGTGGTATGAAAATAGCTTACAAACCGAGAACATGTCCCTTCTGCAATTTCTGGGGACCACGAAAGCGCCCTGATGGTAAATTTTCCTGCGATATGTGCGGGCTTGAATGGAAGCCAGAGCAGGATAAACGCGACAAAGATAAACAATGAAACCTCGTCTCGGCGGGGTTTTTTATTGCCCGAAACTGGATTCAGATGTCAGTTCGCTCTGGCAAATTATCCATGCCGCTGACAACCTGCGGGCCAGCTCATGGGTATGCGTGATCGGGCATGTCCGAGGCAAACACCATGACAGAGGACTGGACAGAAATGGTGCATAATCCAAAAATTGATATTCCAACTCTCTTACAGATGCCCTATCTGAATCTGAACGAAGCTGCCATGCTGCTACGCGTAGCACCGCAAACCATTCGCAAATGGGTATCAGTAAACGGGCGAACTCAGCGCCCCCACAATCCGGCGTTTCCGGTACCAGTACGCCGCAGCCGTCTGACGTTTCGCACCTGCGACATCATGCGCTATCACGAAGAGCGCGCCAACACTGATACTGTCCCTTCACCACTAATCCACCCTGTAACACGCGCCCACCATAACGAATAGGCGCGACGCTGTTCCTCGATATACTCATAACGGTCATACACCTGCCAGACACCTGGCAATTTATGCCCCAGCATTATTTCCGCAACGTGCGGTTCAGTGAGATCAGAAAAATTGGTGCGGGCCGTCCGGCGCAGATCATGCAATGTCCAGTGTTCCATTTTAGTGCTCAAATGGCGGCGTGCTGATTGCCTGATCCGTGGTGGAATATCGATCAGGGATGAGCGGGCCTGTGGAGCATCACGCTGAATGTTTGCCATTGCAAAGCGGCTATGCGGTGACTGGTCGAACAGCTCCTTTAGCATTTCTTCTGCCTGTGGAATTATTGGCCTCACCAGCGCCTTACGCGTCCGTCTGCCCGTTTTATGATGTGTTGGCGGGATTGACCAAAGCTTCTTTTCAAAATCGAAATGCGACTTTTCTGCGTTTGCTAGTTCCCCTACCCGGCAACCAAACAACAGACACAACTTAACCAGCAACTGAAACTTTGGCGCCAGCCGGCTGGCATCCATTGCGCGGAAAATGGTCACGATTTCGTCACTGGATAAAACCCGATCACGCGGCGTGAGCGTGATCCCCAAATCTGCCAGACGCAGATCACTTAGCGGTGTGGTTTTTATCAGCCGCCTGCGCATCGCCCAGTTATGGGCCTGCCTGGCATTGGTTAAAAGACGAATGGTTATAGAGGGTTTTTTACGTGCCAGCGGTTCCAGAACGTTCAGCCACATGTGGATGGGTGCATCCTCATGGGGAACATTGCCCAACCAGGGAAAAAGGTGTATTTCGAATGAACGCAACACGTCATTATGTTCAGGTTTATTTTCAACGCCATATTTTTCCAGCCACGTCCTGATTACCCCTTCAACAGTCAGTGCAGAAAAAGCATCATCACGGGCCTTGCGCTTCAGTATGCGAGGATTGCGGTTTTGTTCAAGCTGGCCACGCAGCCTGGTAACCTCGTCACGCGCTTCTTTTAAACTGGTAGCCGGGTATGTACCGATATCAACGCGTTCGCCCTTCCCGTTCCAGCGGTAACGGTACTGAAACGTGATTTTACCCAGGCAGGATACGCGGGCAGAAAGCCCGTCACGATCGGTCTTAACCTGCACTTTTTCGTATTGTTTACCCAGCATCGCACGGAGGGCCGCGTCTGATAGCGCCATGGTCTTCTGAAGTCGTGAAATATGTACACCAGTATGTACACAAAAAAGGGGCAAGGAAAGGGAAAAAATATGAATACTCAGGAACAATATTAACGAAGCGTTTACGGTATCTATTTGAATAATAAAGACTTGAAAGGTGAAGCAGGGAAAAATTGGGAATGGACAGAAATTGTCTGGAACAGTTACTGGCATATCTCAGGAATATGACCATGAAAAATGTAAAAGCACTCTCAATTGCCGCCCTCGCCGCTCTTTCGCTGATCTCATTTGGCAGCTTTGCCGAAAGCATTTCTGTCACCTCTTCTACACTGGATGGCGCAGAATCGAAAATCGCCGCTCAGGCGCAGGAACAGGGCGCGCAGTACAAAATTACGGAAGCGAACACCAATAACCGTGTTCATATGACCGCAGAACTGTATAAATAACGGATGGTCGCAAACGGATTTGCCAGACGAGGCTGCCCAATGGGCAGCCTTTTTTGTGCCTGATCAGGCAAGACGGGTGGCAGGCGAGCTACCGCTACGCCACCATAAAATCAGCGCCGCCAGGGCTATCGCCCCAAGAACCGCAAAGGCAGTGCTGTAAGAATAACGTGCGGCGATTGCTCCGGTCATGGCCGGACTCAGCGCAGCACCTGCGCCCTGCATCAGCATAATGACGCTCTGTCCGGCATTAACATGGCCGGTACCCCGCATCAGAGACACAATGTAACCCGGCACCGCTACGCCCAGAATCCCTGCCGCAATACCATCCAGAACCTGAACCGGAATGACAAAGAGCGGCTCGGCAAAGCCTGCCGCAATAACCGCGCGCAGCGGTAAAATCATCAGGGCGACCATAATAAACAGGCGATAGCCGTGCGTTTCCACCCGTTTAGAGACCCACAGCGCGACCGGGATCATCACCAGCTGGGAAATCACCACCGTTGCCGCAGCGTACAGACCCGGACTGACCGCCGCCTGTCCGCCTGCTGAGGCGACGCGCATGCTCAGCATCGGTAACAGCGCGGCATTGGCAAGATGAAACAGCAGCAGCGTCACGCCAGCAATCATCAGCGCTGGCTTACGCATCAGCATCGATAAGCTCAGCGCTGGCTGCCGCTCTTCATTCTGTTCATAGCCTCGCGCCACCTCGTTATCAATCTCATCACCGCGAATCGCCAGGGTGGCGAAGGCAGCAAAAATCGCCATTACCGTCATCAGAATAAAGACGGCACCCATGCCCCAGTACCAGGCAGAAAAGCCCGCCAGCAACGCCGCAATGGTGTTACCGCCATGATTGAAGGCCTCATTGCGTCCCATCTGATGGTTGAAGCCATGCTGACCGGTCAGCCCCAGAGTGATACCCGCCACGGTCGGACCGATAAACGCCGCAGCAATTCCCGCTACAATTTGCGAGACCATCGCGGTCCAGGTCTGATTGCTGTACCACAGCAGCAGCGTAGCAACGGTGATCACCAGACAACCCAATAGCACAATCATTTTTTTATGGCGGGTTGCATCGGCAGCTATCCCTGCAGGCAGCGTGGCAAGGAGTCCGGCAATGCCGCCGCAGGTCATCACCAGACCGATTTCGTCGGGACGCCAGTGTCGTTCCGTCAGAAATATACCCAGAAAAGGCCCCAGACCGTCGCGGACATCGGCCAGAAAAAAGCTCATTAAACAGAGCGCATAGAGTGAACGCTGAGACATGTTATTTCCCTGGAAGGTAAGTGTTAAAGGCAGTAGCGCTTCGGTTAACAGGGAAATTATGTGTTACAAAGAGGAAAGTCACATTTCGTTATAGTAACAAAATGAAAAAGGCCACCCGTCACGCTGTATGGATGGCCTGTTACTTTTCACTTCGCGCAGGATAGGTTACTTATCCGTGCCAAATCCCTGTTTCAGCAGGGCGGGCAGTACAGCCGGGAAGTAGATGTTTTTATAGTAACCGCTGACACTTTCGCTCCAGCTCTCACCGTCGTGACGACCGATGTTTTTCCAGTGCTGAACCATTTCATCGTTGTAGGCTGCAATCTGCTGTTCCAGCCCCTGCGTCTGATAGGTTTCATCATGGCGGAAGGTTGCCAGTGGCAGACGCGGTTTCTGATGAGCGGGTTCATCAACGTGACCGATGACCACGCCCGCAACCGGGAAGGTCATTGGCGGCAGTTCCAGCAGTGAAATCATCGCCTGTGGATCGCGACGGATTCCGCCAATCGGCACAATGCCCAGACCTTCTGCACGCGCAGCGGCCATGACCGAGCCAAGCGCAATACCGATATCGGTAGAGCCCGACACGATGCTCTCAATGCTCTGATGCGCGATCTGCTGCTGATCGACAGCGGCCATTCCCACCGCTGATTTATGCATATCCAGCACGAAGGTGATGAAGACCGGTGCTTTGGCAATCCATGGCTGACCGCCTGCAATGGCGGCGATCTCTGCGCGACGTCCGGCATCACGCGTGATCACCACAGAAACCTGCTGTGAGTTTACTGATGTCGGTGCGCGGTAAGCGGTACTGATAATCCGATCCAGCACTGCTTCATCGACAGGTTGCTCAGTGAAACTGCGTTCACTTTTATGACTTGTAAAAATATTAATCAGTTCGCTCATGGTTCCTCCCATATAAAACGCAAGAATAGCAGTAAGTCACAGGGAAAAACTTAACCGCACTGGTCATGCTGTCGGGGCATTTCAGCCTCCCCAGCGGCTTTTAAGATAGCTCACCGCCTGCTGAGTCTGCGGCTGATTCAGATAGTTCTCTCTGAACAGAATGGTGCCATCAATATTGGGGTTTGCTTCATTCAGGTCTAGCTGCTTTTTCAGTTCAGGCACGCCACCCTGAAACGTCCAGTCAGGTTCAATTTTTGATGGCTCGCCCACTTTGTACAGCGCAAGACCGATGTAGAGCCGGGTTTTAGTCGGTTTCACCACCTCTGCCCACCAGTTTGCCAGCACGTCATAACGGGCAGCCTGACGGGAAAAAGGCCAGTAAAGCTGCGGGGCGATATAATCCAGCAGGCCCTGCTGCACCCAGCGACGGGTATCCGCAAAAGCTTCGTCGTACGCCGCGGCGCCCCGGGTATCGGAACCAGCAGGATCGTGCGATAGATTGCGCCAGACGCCCGCCGGACTGACACCAAATTCAACCTCTGGCTTCAGCTGTTTGATAGTCCGTGACACCTGCTCAATCAGCTGCTGAGTATTGTGACGTCGCCAGTCCGCTTTACCGGCAAAACCCTGTCCGTAGCGACTGAAGGTCTGATTATCGTTGAGCAGTGAACCTGCCGATTCGGCATAGAAGTAGTCATCGAACTGCACACCGTCGATGGGATAACGCGCCACCACCTCGGCCACAATGCTGGTGATCCAGTCACGCGCCTCAGGAATGCCCGGATCGAGCACATAGCGATCCCCTGCGGTGCGGATCCAGTCGCGGTGAAGCACAAAAACGCTGGCCGGATGCAGTGACAGCGTGCGGTTCAGTTCGCTGACGGTAGAGGGTTTGGTATTCACCGATACCCGGTAGGGATTAAACCAGGCGTGAACTTTGATGCCGCGCTTGTGCGCCTCATCCAGCATAAACTGCAACGGGTCATAGCCCGGATCGTCACCGATTTTGCCGGTCAGCATATCTGACCAGGGCAGGATTTTTGAGGGCCAGAGCGCCGTGGCATCGGGCTTAACCTGGAAAAACACCGTGTTAATCCCCAGACTTTTCAGCTTATCCAGTTTGTCGATCAGTGATTGCTGCTGCAGGCGGATACGCTGTGCCGGACTGGTGCCATTCACCGACGCGACAGGTGGCCAGTCAAGACGTGACACCGTGGCTAACCAGACGCCCCGCATCGGTTGAGTAATCTGAGGCTGTGCTGGCTTGCCGGGCACAGGTAATGGCTGTTTCGTTACTGGCTGAAAAGGGGTCACCAGCGATTTCGGGGGTTCGGATGCGCAACTGACCAGCAATAACGCCGCAGCCAGCGCAGCGCCTCGCTTAATAGCCGCTCTGGCCTGTGCAGAAAAGGGATTAAGGGCGATGATAAACTCCAGTATTTTCTGGTCGGAACGCAAAGAGCTGTATTCTCGGTGACGCTGATGAAATGTCAATGCGTTAGCACAGCTCCAGCCCTGAAACTGCTGCCTTTTAAAACCCCATGAACCGCTAACGCGACGGACTAAATACCATCCCTGCGGACATAAGACAGGCTTTGAGTGTGCCAAAGGCGTCCTGACATTGCCGCTCATTGACGCAGGCATATCCCAGCAGCAATCCACGCGCCTCCTGCGGATGCATATAGTATTGCGAAAGCGGGCGCACTTTAACTCCGCGCTTCAGCGCTTCAGCGGCTATCGCCACGTCGTCACTCCCTGCTGGCAGCGGCATCACCAGATGCAGTCCCGCTTCATGGTTGAATGCCGGCAAAAAGGCCGGTCCCAGATAGCGTTCAATCAGCCTGCAGAGAAACTGTCGCCGCTGACGATAAAGCAGGCGCATCCGGCGGATATGCTCCATGTAATGACCCAGCCGGATGAACTCCGCCAGCGCCCGCTGAATCAGCAGATGTCCGCCACGATAGAGTTCCGCTGCCGCAATGCGCAACGGCTGTGCCAGCGGTTTCGGCACCACCATGTAGCCAATACGCAGGGCGGGATAGAGTGTTTTACTGAATGTTCCCATATAGATGACCGGTGCATCAGCTTCCAGTCCCTGCAGTGAGGGATGAGGCTGACCGGAAAAGCGAAATTCGCTGTCGTAGTCATCTTCAACAATCCAGCTCTGATGACGGCGAGCCAGGGCGATCAATGCCTGACGACGCGCCAGGCTCAGGTGCACCCCCAGCGGATACTGATGAGAAGGCGTTACAAACACCATTTTAGGGGCCGGGCCGCTGTCCGGTACCAGGCCCTGCTCATCCACTGGCATCGCGCGAATCTTCAGACCATTCATGCGCAGCAGATTACGTGTTCCCCAGTAGCCCGGCTCCTCCATCCAGACCCGATCGCCGGGATCACATAATACCCGCGTCACCAGATCAACCGCCTGATGAACCCCTTCGGTAATCAGGATCTGGTCAGCATCGGCTCTGACTGAGCGAGCCACCCGCAGATAGTCCACCAGCGCATGGCGAAGGTCGGGACAGCCGCCACCGCTGCTGTAGACCAGGCGATGTACGTCAGGTTCTCGGTTCAGCCGCGCCTGAATCTGGCTGAACAGCTTGTGAGGAAATTCGGTGACATCGGGCGCGCCGGGCACAAATGCGCCCCACTGGTAGGGCGAGGCGGTGGCATGACCCAGCAGACTGGCACCACGCCTGGACAGCGTCGCCGGTCGCTGCGCCTTCACCGCCTGCAGATCGGCAATCGCATCACTTTGCAGAGAATTCTCCGGCAACGTTTCGGCAATCCAGGTGCCGCTGCCGGTGCGCGCGGTGACATATCCCTGCGCCATCAGACTTTCATAGACATGCATTACCGTGTTTCGTGACACGCCCAGTTCGCGCGCCAGATCGCGGGTCGGCGGCAAACGGCTTCCGCGCGGAAACACCTCTTCAGCGATCGCGGCCTGCATACAGTTCAGCAGCCGCTGGTGTAATGAGCCGGTTCTTAAAAACTGTAACCGTGCTAATAGATGATCTGCGTACAAGAGTCGCAATTGGCTCCACCTTTCCTCTGACAATTGGCTCTGGCAACTCACCACGCCTCAGGCATAAATAAACGTGTTTGTCGGGAATTGTAAACACGCATATTAACGAGGTGGATGAAATGAGCGAAAATAATAACCTGATGCAGCAGCGCAAAGCACAGGCTCTCCCTAAAGGCATCGGTACGCTGTGCGACTGGTACGTTGCCCGGGCAGAAAACGCCACCTTATGGGATCAGGCCGGTAATAGCTGGATCGATTTCGCTGGCGGCATCGCGGTGCTGAACACCGGCCACCGCCATCCACGTATCGAACAGGCCATTGCCGATCAGTTAACAAAGTTTACCCATACTGCCTTCCAGATCACCCCCTACGAAAGCTACATCGCCCTGGCTGAGCGTATTAATCAGCGGGTACCCATCGCCGGTCCGGCCAAAACGGCCTTCTTCACGACCGGCGCGGAAGCGGTGGAAAATGCGGTCAAAGTGGCGCGTGCCTATACCCGCCGTCACGGCATCATCACCTTTGGTAACGCGTTCCATGGTCGTACTTTCATGACGATGGCGATGACCGGCAAAGTGGCACCTTACAAGCGGGATTTCGGGCCGATGCCACCGTCGGTGTTCCATGCTCGCTACCCCAGCGCGGTTCAGGGGATCAGCATTGAGGCGGCACTGACCAGCCTCGACGACATCTTTACCCAGGACATTGCCCCTCATGATGTTGCCGCTATTGTGCTGGAGCCGGTTCAGGGTGAAGGCGGATTCCATGCCGCACCGGCAGAGTTTATGGTGCAGCTGCGGGAGCTGGCTGATCGCCACGGCATTCTGCTGATTGCGGATGAAGTCCAGAGCGGATTTGCCCGCACCGGTAAGCTGTTCGCTATGGAGCACTATCCGGTGAAGGCCGATATCATCACCATGGCGAAAAGCCTGGCAGGTGGCATGCCGCTCTCCGCCATCGCCGGTCGTGCAGAGGTCATGGACGCACCTGCGCCTGGTGGTCTGGGCGGAACCTACGCCGGTAACCCACTGGCTATCGCCTCAGCCCATGCGGTGCTGGATGTGATTGAAGAGGAGCAGCTCTGCCAGCGCGCCGTCGATCTCGGTGCCCGGCTTGAAGCTGAACTGCAGGCGCATCAACGCAACCATCCGGACATTGCCGAAGTGCGTGCGCTGGGCTCAATGGTGGCAATGGAATTCTATCAGGCCAGCACCGCGCAGGCGGTTCAGAAGATGGCAATGGAACAGGGCCTGCTGCTGCTGACCTGTGGAGCTAAAGGCAACGTCATTCGCTTCCTCTACCCGCTCACCATCCCTGATGCCCAGTTCAGCCAGGCGCTGACCATTCTCTCCACGGTGATTAATCACTGTGTTGCCTCAGCCGGACATCCCGTCGTCCCGGCCTGATTTCGCTGTGCGTTAACGCAAGCCTGTTCCCCTTTCGTCCGGCCACTCAGGCCGGGCGTCGCCTGGAGACGTTTACATGACGATGACTCAGAGTGCGAATGAAGATTCGCTGGCTCAAAACCTGAAACCGCGCCACGTGCGTATGCTCTCAATTGCGGGTGTGATTGGCGCAGGGCTATTTGTCGGCTCCGGCCACGCTATTTCTGAAGCCGGTCCTGCGGTGCTGATCTCTTATGCCGCTGCCGGCGCGCTGGTGGTGCTGATTATGCGGATGCTGGCCGAGATGGCCGTTGCTTCACCCGATTCTGGCTCATTCTCAACCTATGCGGATAAAGCGCTGGGCCGCTGGGCCGGTTTTACCATCGGCTGGCTCTACTGGTGGTTCTGGGTGCTGGTGATCCCACTGGAAGCCAATGCAGCGGGGACGATTCTGCACGCCTGGTTCCCTGAGGTCGCCATCTGGCAATATACCTTTGCCATCACGTTACTGCTGACCATTACTAACCTGCTCAGCGTTAAAAATTACGGGGAATTTGAGTTCTGGTTTGCCCTAATCAAAGTCGTGGCCATCATCCTGTTCCTTGGCGTGGCGGGTGCGGCCGTGTTGGGTTTTCTGCCTGACAGCAACACCAGTGGCTTGTCGCATCTCTATGACACGCACGGCTTTATGCCGAACGGGATGGGTGCGGTTGTTGCGGCCATCCTGACCACGATGTTCTCTTTTATGGGTACCGAAATCGTCACCATTGCCGCTGCCGAGTCCAAAAACCCTGGCAAGCAGATTACCCAGGCGACTAACTCGGTCATCTGGCGCATTGCGCTGTTCTATCTGCTGTCGATTTTCTTTGTGGTCGCGCTGGTGCCGTGGAACACGCCTGGCCTGGTTGAACAGGGTTCATGGCAGACGGTATTAACGGCAATGAACATTCCGCATGCCCGGCTGATTGTCGACCTGGTGGTGCTGATGGCGGTGTGCAGCTGTCTTAACTCTGCACTCTACACCTCATCGCGCATGCTCTACTCCCTGTCACGCCGCAAAGATGCGCCTGCTGCGGCTTCACGCACCAATCGCAGCGGCACGCCGTGGGTTGCAGTGCTGCTTTCGACCGCCGCTGCGTTTCTGGCAGTTATTGCGAATTACCTTGCGCCGAGTGTCGTGTTTGAGTTTTTACTGGCGACGTCGGGGGCGATTGCACTGCTGGTCTATCTGGTGATTGCCGTATCGCATCTGGTACTGCGTAAAAAGCGTGAAAAGGCGGGTGAAATCCTGAATTACCGGATGTGGTTATTCCCAGGCCTGACGTGGGTCACGATTCTGTTTATTACGACCGTACTGGTGATCATGTTGTTTGATGCGAAACATCAGGCTGAATTACTGGCAACCGGCGGATTAACGCTGCTGATCATTACCACCAGCCTGGTTCTGCGCCGTAAAAAGGATAAGCGGCAGAATACGAAGTACTTTACTCAGCGCTCATCTGATCCTTACTAAGTACTTGCACGCTTTAGTTAAACTGAAAACAGTGCCCGGCTTTAATGTTAAAGCTGGGCATTTTTCTTTTTTCATCCCTGAGACATTACAGATCATATCTATCCCGTTTTCAGCGCCGGTTTAATAAACATGCGCGCAATCCTATTCCATTCGCTGAGTGTAAATCACATAGAAAACCCTATGAGCATGCAAAATTAAATGCATGACCAGAGGCCTCGAAAAATTCCGCTTGTCATTGTGAGCGTTGCCAGTCACGCGTCGCAGACAACATGCTAAAAACAGAAAAAAGAATTAAAGATAGGCGACGTAAATCACCCCTTTTGTTTTTTCGGGATTATACCAGTGCATTTTCACTTCTGCAGGCAAAGCCTCCAGCGAGTCAGAATTCATCAGATTGGAAGAAGCCGCAACAGACCTGCCACTGGCCGGGTCGTAGCAATTGAAAACGACAGACATGTTTACGGTATTTATATTACATGAATCATTAACAATGGCGCCTCTGAAACTGACAACGCCTGAATTGAGGTCTGCGCTTACAGGCCCGGCCATGCAAATCAACAGCATGGTAAAGCAGATAGATATAAATGATTTCATTGTCTCTCCTCCAGGAGAAGTGCCGCCGATAATCGGCTCACACACCCGGAAATGAAGTGCTGAGTGGATGTTGAAATGTAGATGCCGGACACTTAGCTCAATGAAATTTGTTGTAAAACTGGCATTAAGAATTATCTCAATCCAGCTAAGCCACGTGAGTGTAGTACATAAATTGAAAGGACCGCACGCTTAAAATACTTTTTTATGGATAAACTGAAAACGTTGTTCAGAGCTGGCGGATTTTTAATGTTAATTAGTAATGGCTTATCGCCTGTGACTCGTGATTTGGTTAGCGAAAAAGATAATTTAAAAGGCAACTTTCTCAGGCAAATCTCTTTTTAATTGCCAGGAAATGAATTCAGCGCTCTTAATTTTATAATGACTGGACGTTCAAATAAAAATAAACCCAAAAAAAATCCTGCTTATACATTTCAGCACGTTGCGCGTTAATATTGCCGGATACCTTTTCCGTTTATTCCAGATACTGACTAAAGCGCAGCAGATAGCCGTCCGGATCCTGCACCAGAAACTCCCGCTGGCAGGCAATTGTCCCGCCGGTGTCGTAATAGGTATCCCGTAACGCCCGATAGAGCGGAACAGCGTGCTGCTGTAAACGCGCCAGCACAGGTTCGATGTCGTTGACCTCAATCTGGAAATTGATGCCCCGCCCCAGCGGCCAGCTGAGATCGGCGGTGTTCCAGCCCTGCGGATGGCACTGCTCAATCATCAATTGCGCGTGGCCATAACAGAGGTATGCGAAGTCAGGATCCTGACGCTGGATCCGCACGTTAAAGCCCAGCACAACGGTGTAAAAATGCAGCGAAACGGCAAAGTCAGTGACGGTCAGTTCTGGCACCATAGGGTTCCAGTACAGTTGTTGATCATCATTCATAAACGTCTCCATCCTTAACAGGACGATTTCCTCTCATCACCGGCTCTGGATGCTGTTTTGCAGTTCATCCAGCATCAGACGCAGCGCGGCAGACTGGTGCTCGCGCGACAGGTAAAGCCCCCAGATGCCAATGCGCTGCGGCTCATAATCGGGCAATAATTCCACCAGTTTTCCCGCTTTAAGCGCATGGCGTGCTTCCAGTTCAGGCACCATAGCTATCCCGCAATCTGCAATCGCTGCGTCACATAGCAGTGACGAGATGCCCGCACTGAAATTTCCTTTAACGGCGACAGCGATTTTGCCACCATCAGCCGCCGTGAAATGCCAGCTCTGTCCGGCAAAACGACTGTAGTAGAGGCAGTTGTGCTGCGCCAGATCGCCAGGCGTTTGCGGGATGCCTCGCTTCTGCAGATAGCCGGGTGAGGCGCACAATACGGAGTGACATTCACCGAGGCGGCGTGCGATTGCTCCTGGCTCTGGCGCATCGGTGATACGGATGGCGAGATCGATGCGCTCGCTAATCAGGCTTACCGGCTGATTGTTAATATCCAGTTCGATGCGCAGTGCCGGATAACGGGCAAGAAAATCGGGCACGACCGGGCCGACAAGATGAAGCGCCGTAAAATGGGCACAGGCGATGCGTAACGTTCCGGCCGGAACACCCTGGGTGGTTTCCTGCTGGATCGCATCTGACAGCAGTGCCAGCTGGCGGGTCTTTTGCAGAATCGCCTCACCGGCGGGCGTCAGGGTCAGCCGACGCGACGAGCGATGCAGCAGACGCGTTCCCGCCCACTTTTCCATCTCTTCCAGATAACGGCTGACCATCGGCCGCGATATCCCCAGCGCACGCGAAGCGGCACTAAGGCTGCCCAGCTCACATATCCGGTTAAAAACGGCAGCTGCCGTCACTCTGTCCATCCCGCTCACCTGTTCGGATTATGAAACTCAGCATCTCTGATTGCGGGAATTCTAACAGATAGCCAGATGGGTAGAATAGCGCTACTGATTCTGAACATCGCCCGATACACCTGCCTGAGTCGGGCATTTATCTCTGAGGAATATTCATGAAAACGATTCTGTTACCTGTGATGCTCGTTCTGGCTTCAGCCTCTGCCAGCGCGGCCACGCTGCAACTGGAAACCTATAATCCGCAGGAAAAGGGGATTTTTGCCGTCTCCTCAACCCTGGTCTCCGGGCCAACCGAAGCGATTCTGTTTGATGCCCAGTTCAGCACCCAGGATGGTGAGAAACTGGTGGAGATGATTAAAAAGAGCGGTAAAAAGCTGAAGGAGATTGTGATCACCTCTGGCGATCCCGATTTCTACTTCGGTCTGGAGCCGATCGTTAAAGCCTGGCCGGACGTCAAGGTCGTTGCCGCACCTGCCGTAGTGAAGCATATCCAGCAGACACATGACGCCAAGCTGAAATACTGGGGCCCTCAGATGAAACAGGGTGCCCCGGATAAGGTCTTTGTGCCAGACGTTACGCATCAGACCCGCTTCAGCGTGGATGGCGAGGCGCTGGAACTGCGTCATCCTGATCAATATGCTGCATACATCTGGATCCCCTCAGTGAGCACCATTCTGGGCGGTACGGCTCTTTCCTCTGGCATCCACGTCTGGACGGCTGACACTCAGACCGTTAAGAGCCGCAGTGAGTGGCGCCATATCCTCACAGAGATGCAGTCGCTCAACGCGAAAAACGTTATTCCAGGCCACTATCTGGGTGCGCGTCCAGCCGGTTCGCAGGCTGTGGATTTCACCCTGAATTATCTGAAGAGTTTTGAAGCGGCGCTGTCAGAACACAAAACCTCAGCAGCGGTGATTGCCGCCATGAACACCGCCTGGCCAGAACTGGCTGAGCCAGCTTCACTAAAACTCAGCGCGAAAGTGAATACCGGCGAGATGAAGTGGTAAACCTGCAGAGAGGTCCGCTAACGGCACGGTGAGTCGCCTTTCAGCGACCATTCTGTGCGGATGCCAGTGACTGAGAGTAAGGTGACCGGGCGCTATCTTTTCGCCAGATAGCGCCTGTCGTCACGCGCCTGCAACCGTGCCTCTGCCGGTGTGGGAAAGATATAGTGAAACAGATCGCGGTAAAAACTCAGGTGCTTCAGCAATCCATCCTGAATGGATTTACGGATGTCCTTAATCAGGAATGCCTGAGTGGTATTAAAGTTAGCCATACTGAAAAAGGTTTTGTCGTAGACGTTGACCACCCCTTCCCATTTCATCACCTGTTCTTCCGGAGACGCGCTTTCCGAGGCGACAAACATCCCCTTATGGGATTTCACTCCCTGTTTACTGACATAGGTGGTTAAGGCGTCATAGCCTCGCTTGTTGCGCCAGCGACAGAATTCATAGGGCACATCGTAATGCGGCAGTACAAAATCCGGGCTGCGAAAATGTTCATCGCCGATCAATCCATCCAGGGTGACCGTGAAATGAAGGAAGTCCTGCAGGAAGTCGAACTGACGGGTTTTGGTCAGCGTAACATTAATGGTGTAGTGACCAGCCTGCACATACCAGTAATTAGTAAAGCCGGTCACCAGAATACAGAACGCCTGCCAGTCACTGAGTCTTCTGTCGCCCGCCAGCCCCCTGAAACGGCTGATCATCATCCGTGATTTGGGATGCTGATACGCTTTCAGCAGCGGATCGTTCATACCTTTCAGTAACATCAGGCACACTCCTTGATAGATTGCGCTTATCCTGCCACGCCCTGATCAGGGTGAAAAGTGTCGTTGTTCTGAATGTGAGCCCTTTAAAATCTCGCTTGAGGCGGGAAATGCATTGTCTGATTAGGCGAAAAAGAGGGCTGTGTTAACCTGCCGGGGATCGGATGTCGGGCGCAGCCGTGAAAGAATGTGCTGCCCGCCATCCGGACGGGCATATCAGAGTTGCGCGAGCGTCTTTAGCGTTTCAGGATTCTGCTGCACCATGCGAATTAATAATACAGCCTGTGCGTTAGGTCTGGCTCTGCCCTGCTCCCAGTTCTGATAGGTCGTCTCGCCAGTGTGGAGATAATGGGCGAAAACGGCCTGGGAGAGGTTGAGTTTTTCGCGTACGTCGCGCAACTCCTGCGGCGCAATAGTGACAGGAGCACGCTTCGTGACCTTATACCGCTTGAGCGTGATTTTGCCCTCCTGATGATCTTTAAGCTCCTGCATACCCGTCATCAGTTCACTGAAAATATCGCGTTCAGTCATGTCTCAACCCTTTTTTAATCACATTCAGCGCGGTCGCCAGGGCATCACGCTGCTGCTTCGTAAGATCGTCGCGTTGGTCTTTATCCTAGATGGTAAACAGGATGAATTGGCCTTGTTCGTCCGTCCAGTAATAGATAATCCTGATGCCACCTCTGGCACCCTTGTGTCGGCGCTCATCCCTGAAACGAACCTTACGCAGTCCGCCTGTTTCGGGTATCACATCACCCTTTTCAGGGTCAGCCAGCAACATATTTTGAAATCGCCGAAACTGATCATCACTCAGATAGTCAGCCCGGTATTTCTGAAAGCTGGAAAGCTCGATGAATAATGCGTCCATGTACAGTCTATTTCCCTATCCCCATGCAGGGGATATTTTATCCTTAAGTTGGGGACACTTCAAACTGAGGCTGTTCTTTTTTTTCGGCACCCATCAACAGATATTTTTCCTGGTTCCCTGCTCCACCACCTCACTCAACCGCCCGACCAGCTTACGGACCTTATCAGGAATAAAACGGGCATCCGGGAACACGGCATAGAGATAACGGTCGGGCAGTCGCCAGTCTGGTAACACCCGCACCAGTCGGCCGGAGGCCAGCGCGTCTGCGCCAGGCAGCGTCTGTAAGCCGCCGATCCCGAGGCCTGCTTCAAGAGCCTGCATCAAGGCATCGCTGTTATTAGACCGAAACACGCTTTCCACCGGAACAGAAATCCTCATGCTCTCAGAGACCAGCTGCAGCGGCGCATCGGTCGCTATACCGCTAAAACGTATATGTGGATGACGCATAAGGTCATCGGGCGTCTGCAGTGTGCCGTTTCGCGCTATCCACTCAGGGGAAGCCACCAGCACGGTTTCAACCGTGGCGAGCGAACGGGCAGCCAGCATGGCGGGTGGTGACTCGCTAAGACGGATCGCCACATCAACTCCCTCTGCGACGAGGTCCGACAGGCGATCCTCCAGCGCAATATTCAGACGCAGCGCGGGATGCGCCTGCTGGAAGGCGATCAGATGCGGCATCAGGCGTTGCCCGATGCCGCTTGGTAACTGAATATGCACTCTGCCGTGAAGCGGCTGCGAGCCGGGCCGTAATTGCTGCTCCAGTTCGTCCATCGCACCAAGCAGTTGCCTGACCTGCTGCAGATAATGGTGCCCCTGCGCCGTCAGCACCATTTTTCGCGTGGTGCGGTGCAGCAGTACCACGCCCAGCGCCTCTTCCAGTGCGGCAATCTGCTGGCTCACCGCCGACTGCTTCATGCCGTTTTGCCGTGCTGCCGCCGAAAACGATCCTGCTTCCGCGACCCGGATGAAGGTCTGAATCGCAGTCAGTTTGTTCTGCATTTATTGATTTTCCTGATAAGTGATATCGGGTTTCGGGGATTTAATCAGAATTTAACGCAGGTGAGAATGCAGCTTCTTTCTTAATCGGATAGCGATCATGAAAACAACTCAGGATAAAAAGGTTGCGCTGGTGGCGGGTGCCAGTGGAATTGTGGGTCAGCAACTGACTCAGGCGCTGGTTGCAGACCAGTGGCAGGTAATCGCGCTGACTCATCGCTCAGGTTGTGCTACAGGCGGCACAGAGGCTGTTGCGGTCGATCTGCGCGACCGCCAGCAGAGCCAGCAACGGCTGGCATCACTCACCGACGTTACGCATATCTTCTACAGTGCCTGGCTCAATGCTGCTGACTGGGCAGCGATGGTCGGACCCAATCTCACCATGTTGCAGAATCTGGTTCAGGTCATGGAGGACGTCGCCCCGCTTGAGCATGTCAGTCTGATGCAGGGATACAAGGTGTATGGCGCACATCTGGGCCGATTCAAAACCCCGGCGCGGGAAAGCGATCCCGGCGTGCCGGGGGCCGAGTTCAACGCCGCACAGCTGAACTGGCTGAGCGCACATCAACAGGGTAAAGCCTGGCACTGGAGTGCGCCGCGCCCTGGCGTCGTTGGCAGTGACCGGCATGGCAACAGCATGAATCTGGCGCTGAGTCTGGCGCTTTATGCGTCGATCTGTCGTGCGGCGCGGCTCCCTCTGCGCTTCCCGGGTTCGCCGGAAACCTGGCACAGCATGGTCGATTTTACCGATGCAGAACTGCTGGCCGATGCCACCCTCTGGGCTTCGCGCAGCGCTGATGCGCGTAATCAGGCGTTCAATATTAACAATGGTGATCTCTGGCGCTGGAGTGAACTGTGGCCGGTGATTGCAGCGTGGTTTGAACTGGAGATTGCCCCACCGGTTTCACTGTCATTCCGGCTGATGTTTCAGGATTATCGTGCGCTGTGGCGGCAAATCGCCGTGGAGCACGCCTTAATCGAAGCGGATATTCTGGCACTCAGTGACGGTGCTTTCGCTGATTTTGTTTTCGGCTGGAATTACGACATGTTTGCCGACGGCAGTAAGCTGCGGCGGGCAGGCTTTCACGGTTATCGCGCGACGGATGAGATGTTCTGCGATCTGTTTGCCCGCTTTCGGGCGGCGCGCGTTATTCCGTGATGCGCCCGTGAAAGCTCAGAGAGCGAGAATATCGCTCTCTGCATCGGGCTGGGTTTAACGCCCTTTCTTCTTCCGTCCCGGCTGGACAAAGCGCTTGCGAGACGCACCAGCCGCATCCGCTTTCTCAGCCGGTTTCGCGGTACTTTTCTGCGGTTTCTTAGCGGCAGCTGCTTTAGCCGGAGCTTTGGCTTTCTTCGCCGGTTTATCTTCTGAAGAGGAGTTCTCCAGCAGTTTAAACAACTCAACGAGTTCGTCATCGGTGAGGTCGCGCCATTCGCCCAGCGGTAAACCCTTGAGATTGACGTTCATGATGCGGGTGCGCTCAAGCTTCGTCACCTCAAAGCCAAAGTGTTTACACATGCGACGAATCTGGCGATTCAGACCCTGAACCAGCGTAATACGGAAGACAAATGGCGCTTCCTTTTTCACTTTGCACTTTTTGGTCACCGTGCCCAGCATCGGCACGCCCGCGCTCATCCCGGCAATAAATTCATCGGTGATCGGCTTGTCGACGGTAACAACATACTCTTTTTCATGATTGTTACCGGCGCGCAGGATCTTGTTGACCAGGTCGCCGTGGTTGGTCAGGAAAATCAGACCCTGAGAGTCTTTGTCGAGACGGCCAATCGGGAAGACGCGCTTGCTGTGATTGACGAAGTCGCTGATGTTATCGCGCTCGCCCTCTTCCATGGTGGTGATGATCCCCACCGGCTTATTCAGCGCAATCAGCACCAGGTCGTCTTCATCGCGCGGTTCAATCAGCTGACCATTCACCTTCACCACATCGCCTGCAAATACCTGCGCGCCCACAGAGGCGCGTTTGCCGTTAATGAAAACGTTGCCCTGCTCGATGTAACGATCGGCGTCACGACGGGAGCAGATACCGCTCTCGCTGATGTATTTATTAAGACGTGTTGATGAGCCAGTCAGCATGATTCCTCCAAAAAACGCGGACTATACCTTACCGGCGGGGGCTTGCGAAGTCTTTGCACGGGAAACTTTTGCCACATTTCGCCAGCCTTGCGGCAGCGGGCATTCATAGCTCAATCGCCATCTCAATACAGCGCAACGCGCAGCCCGCCAGCTTTGACGGATAGAGACTTTCTCCCAGCGCGTGGAAGCCATGCTGTTCATAGAAGCCCACGGCGTTCGGCGTCGACGCAAGCGTCAACTGACGGTAGCCACGCTGCCGCGCCTCCGCTTTGAGGGTATCAATGATCAGGCCGGCCATTCCCTGTCCGGTGAAATCGGGCAGCGTAAAAATGGCTTCGACACTGGCGGCGGCGAGATCCAGCGAACCAGTAGCCACTGGCACACCGGCCGGGCCATCAATCACGAAAAAAGGATTCAGACGGATCATCGCGGGAAAGCTGGCGGGCATGCGGTCCGGCGTCCAGGCGGCAATCACATCGGGTGGATAGACCTGCTCGCAGCCGTGACGAATGGCCTGATTTCGGATGTTCCATAAAGTATGCGCCTCTTCAGGCGATGCCTGTCTGACTATCATGTTCCCCTCCAGCTGTGATCGCGTCGCGCTTCGCTACGTTATCACAGCGCGTCCCGGGTGACTGACATTCTGGCCCTGTTGCCGTCAATAGCGTGACGGCGGGCATTCACCGATTCGTTCAGGCATCGCTGCTGCATTGGCAACCCGCTTGTATCAGCCGTGCCGCATTTGCAACACATCTGGCTCGCCTCAAGCTGGTTAATCCTTTAAAAACAGTCTCTTATTTTATGGCACGGTTACTGCTTAGCTTCCATTTATATCGGAAAGTTTGGAAAAAATGAGCGTCCCATTAATTCAGTTATATAAGGAGAGACTATGTCCGCTTCACAACCTTTACAGTTCGCCTACTGGGTTCCGAATGTCTCAGGCGGATTGGTGATCAGTCAGATAGAGCAGCGAACCCGCTGGGATGCTGCCTACAACCGTAAACTGGCGCACATCGCCGAACAGGCGGGTTTTGATTATGCGCTTACGCAGATCCGGTTTACTGCCGGGTATGGCGCAGACAATCAGCATGAATCCGTCACCTTCTCGCAGGACCTGCTCAGTCACACCTCGAAGTTAAAAGTGATCGCCGCGCTGCTGCCCGGCCCGTGGAATCCGGTACTGGCGGCAAAGCAGATCGCCACCATCAGCCATCTCTATGGGCCACGTATCGCCGTTAACATCGTCAGCGGCTGGTTCCGGGGCGAATTCAAAGCGATTGGTGAACCCTGGCTCGATCACGAAGAGCGCTATCTGCGTTCCGAAGAGTTTATTCGCTGCCTGCAAGGCATCTGGCGCGAAGAGAACTTTACTTTTGCGGGTGATTTTTATCGCTTTCGCGATTACGCCATGAAACCCAAGCCGTTGTCTCCGTTACCGGAAATTTTCCAGGGCGGCAGCTCACGTGCGGCGCGCGACATGGCTTCCCGGGTGTCAGACTGGTATTTCACTAATGGGAATACGCCGGACGGCGTCCGTCTGCAGATCGCGGATATCCGTGAAAAAGCGACACGCAATCAACATCAGGTCAGAATCGGACTGAATGGATTTGTGATTGCGCGGGAGAGTGAACAGCAGGCGCAGGCGGTGCTTCAGGAGATCATCAGCAAAGCCAACCCGGATGCGGTGAAAGGCTTCCAGCATGAGGTCAAAAATGCGGGCAGTGCTTCACCCGAAGGTGAAGGCAACTGGGCGAAATCGTCGTTTGAAGATCTGGTGCAGTACAACGACGGCTTCAAAACCAATCTGATTGGCACCCCCCAGCAGATTGCTGAACGGATCATCGAACTTAAGCAGGCCGGTGTCGATCTGCTGCTGCTGGCGTTTCTGCACTTTCACGAAGAGGTGGAATTCTTTGGCCGCGAAGTAATCCCGCGCGTTCGTGAGCTTGAGGCGCAGGCAGCACTGATCGAAGCGTGAAAACAGCACGCCAGGGCGAGTTTAACGCTCTGCCGCCCCGGCGTAATGAATAACGCGCAACGTCGTCTGCCGCACCGTTTCAGACAGCGGCAGACGATCTCTGCACGGCCTTTTGATACCGCTTAGCATTTAAAAACGGGCGTTAAGCCCGACGTTCCATGTCACCTGGTGATAGTCGCTGTTACCTGTCACCGCTGAAACGCCGGCAAAAGCGTTCACCGATGTGCCAATGGGCACGCTTGCGCCCAGAGCCATGTTGATCCAGTTATCATCCCGTGACCCGCTGCTGCGGGTAAAGGCGGTGCGGGTCGATTTCAGTCCGGCGGTAACAGCAGAGTCGCTATCGCCGAACTGATGGTTGTAACTGACCTGCGCCCAGGGATTGATCACTAAATCTTTGCTGTCGATACGCCAGCCCACTGAGCCGATTTGGGAGTGCAGTGTCTGGTCACCAAAGCGCATCGAGGTACTGCTGTTTCCTTCTTCTCTGTAGCCATCCACCTGTGTGTAGTCGAGTGCATAGCTGGCCATCGGGCCGGTAGAGACATAGCGGCCCAGCGGTAGATCCCAGCCGGTCTGCACCCGCATTCCCAGCACCATGCCGTCGCTGCTGCCCTTCTCCGTGCGGGTCGCCGGTCCCAGCCTGACCTTACGCTCAATATCATCAAAGTTAAGATCGGCGTAATGGGCATCTGCATTAATCCATCCCCGATCCAGATAATTTAGCTGGCTCCACAGCGCCACCAGATTGCCGCGTAAACGGTACTCAAAGCGCGACGAGGGATCCTGTCGTTGCGAGGTGGTGGAGAGCATGGCGCCGGCCTGCCAGTGATCGGTCAGCTGATAACCTACACCCACGGTGCCGGTAGCGCTGGTGGCATCACCGTCCAGCAGGCTGTCGCCGCGGAAATCTCGCTGCTGTCCGGCATAGCCACCGAAAACAGTAAACTCTCCGGCGCTGACGGGCTGCTGACGCTGCTGTTGCAGATGGCCATCCAGCGTATTCTGCGCATCACCCACCAGCATCGACGGTGCCTGACTCAGTGCGGCCACCTGCAGCGGCGCATTCAGCACTGACTGAATATAATCGGCGATCAGCGCATGCACTGCCGGGCTGGGATGCAGCCGGTCGGCGAACAGATATTGCTGTGACTGCGAAAATCCTGGCGTCGAGGAGGTGCAGTCCATGGATGAGACGCCGGGCGGACAGGCCATGCCCGCCGTGTTGCTGAGTCCATACAGGCGCGGATTATCAATCACCTCATTAAACAGGCCATTAATATCCACCCGCGCGATGTTGCCGCGTGCCGCCATCAGGCCCTGTTCCTCCGCCTGATTGTAACGATCGGTGAGCGCCGCCGCCTCCTGACTCAGCAACTGCCAGGCGGCAATCAGCTGTTGTGCAAGGGCATCGCGGATCAGCGGAATCGAAGAGACCTGACCAGCTGCCTCGTTAAGTGCGGTTTCAATCGCCTGTTCTCTGGCGGCACGATCTGGCGTGGTGGTGGCGCTCAGCGACTGAAACAGCGCCGCCGTGGCAGGCTGCGCGGCCGGCCCCAGCACCTGCAGAATCGCCTGAAGCAGCGCGGGCGTCGCCCCGACATTCGGCACCGTCGGCACAATCACTGTGCCGGCTCCGGCATCCAGCAACCGGCTGACCTGTGAGGCCGCGGCACTGGCACTGTTATCCACGATCTGTTGCGCAGCGAGCGGCGCAAGGGCTGCCGCCGCTAAGTCATTGCCGCCAATCCAGTGAATATAGAGTCCGTCCGGATCGGCGCGTCCGTCGCGCGCCGCAAGGTAACGATCAAGCTGATCCTGGGTATTGAATAACGGATTGATCGCGGGCACTGCGACGGCACCGCCCTCGGCAAAGTTGTTACCGCCCTGGGATGAGGGGCGCAGAGTGTCACCCAGCGACTGCGCCAGGATCTCGTCATAGAGCGGATGGGTCGCACCATCATAGGTAAAACGTCCTACGTTTCCGCCATCGCTCAGACTGTCACCAAAGACGGTAAGGTCACTCCATGCCATTGCAGGCAGCGGCGACAGCAGGCTCAGGGTGGCACAGCAGAAAAGGTATTGCGCGTGAAGGGGTTTCATCAGCAGCTCCGCACAAAACAAAGTAAAGGAAGAAAAAGTAAAGCCGCACCCGGAGGCGCAGCACGCTGTAAGCGTAGTCGCCCTGGTAAACGTGCTGATGAAAAGACGCGATCGCGCTCGCAAAGCGGGAAAATTTGACTCAAAGTTGAGCTGGTTTTACCGGTAAATCCCGGTCACGACGCAGTGAAGCAGGCTAATTTTTGCCAGCAGATTTCAGCCCCCGGTTCAGATCCTGTAAACGTTTCATGGTCTTAACGGTGCGCTGCGGCAGCGTCGAAGCAACGGACAGGATAAGCATCTCCAGACAGACCATAATCGTGCCGTGCAGCGGAATGCGCCCTTTCTCACCCCCACGGGGCACATTGATCACCACATCCGCCTCACGCGCGAAAAACGAGTCGGTGGCATTGGTGAGCAGGATAATCGGGATATTCAGCCGTTTCGCTTCGCGCACCACGGTAGTTCCCTCCCGGTGCGCCGACTGCTGCGCCATCATTATCAGCACGTCGCCACGCTGCAGCGCCAGCATCTGTTCTGCCAGCGCAATGCCGGCGCGATTAAGCGAAAAGGCGGGCAGGCCGATGCGGTTCAGCAGCCGCACGCTGTAATCCGCCAGAATACCCGAGGCGTTAATGCCAAAAATAGCCACTTCCCGCGCTTCACTCAGCAGCGCCACGGCATCTGCTACTGCCACCCGGTTCTGCGGCTGCGACAGCACCTCACAGGCGTGCCGGTGACCCACAAGTACGAAGTCGATGGCGCTGTTTACATCACTGGTCACCTCACTGACCGTGGTGATCATCTTATCTTCCGAGGTCAGTGAGGGACCAAACCAGGCCCTGAGCGTCTGTTTGAGATCGCGCAGTCCGCTAAATCCCAGCGACTGAATGGCACGGATCACGGTGGCGTCTGAGGTCGCATTCGCCACGGCGATCTCCATCGCAGTGCTTTCAAGTACCGTTTCGCGCTGTTGATCGATATAGCGCGCCACCGCCAGTAGACGAGGCGAGAGTTGCTTTTCGCGGGCGCGCAGACGCTCTGCCATCACATCCACCCTGTTTTTAACTGGCCGGTTCTGTTTCATGCTGTTCCTGCTGCTGGGTTAAACGTTGTAAAAATGTAGTGAATAGCTTAATCCGTTTTGTTTTTCACCTGCAAAAGATGGGGATTTATGCCTCAAACAGTATTTGATACGGAAATAAATTCAATCTATTCAATTATCTGAATCACACAAGCATCTGATTACCGGTGAAAGTACCTTTAGTCATAATTGTAGTGATTTATAGAGAAATTATGTTTACTACTACATTACCCGGTGTTTGAATGATTCTCAATTACAGATGAGAAGCATTGTCGTCCGGGTGTCGTAATGATCGCAGAGCCCTGATGCTGATCGCCTCTGTTTAAACCGCTGCATCTTGCAGAACACCTTCAGGGAAGCCCGGCGTAGTCGTCAGCCATTGGGCCTTATTAGCTTCAGAAACAGATACGAAAAGAAAAATGAAAAACAGAGATTCGCGATATCCGGCCCGGCACCCCGCTCTGGTCGTGGCGATCTGCGGCAGCATGCTGTTGCCGCAGGTCAGTGCAGCAACGGACAGCGCATCAGATATGACCGTGACCGCCGATGCCAGCTCAGAGGGAAATTACAGCGCCAGCGAAACCAGCGTTGCCAGTAAAATGCCAACCGCGCGGCTCGATGAAGCACAGTCGGTCAGCGTGGTGACACAGCAGCAGCTGGAGGATTTCCAGGTCAGCTCACTGGCGGATGCAATGCGCTTTGTCAGCGGCGTCACTGAGGCCAATACGCTGGGCGGCACCGAAGATGGCTTTGTACGACGCGGTTTTGGCAGTAATGCCGATGGGTCGGTTTATCGTGATGGCATCCGCAGCAGTCAGGGACTCAATTTTGATGCCACGACCGAACGGGTTGAGGTGCTGAAAGGCTCCTCCTCGCTGCTGTATGGCATTCAGAATCCGGGCGGCATTATCAATGTGGTCAGCAAAAAGCCACAATACAGCTGGCACTCCAGTGTCACCGGGCGTTATGCAAGTGAAGGTGGCGGTGCGGGCACGCTGGATATCACTGGCCCGCTGGGCAATGGCTTTGCCTTCCGGCTCATCGCCGAAAAGCAGAATCAGGATTACTGGCGCAACTTTGGCAGCGAAGAGCACACACTGCTGGCACCCTCTCTGCAATGGTTTGGCGAGCAGGCCAGCTTTCTAATCAGCTATGCCGACTACCGTTATGACATTCCCTACGATCGCGGCACGGCCTTTATCGACGGCAAGCCGATCAATATCGGCTATAAAGATCGTCTGGATGACAAAGCCAATCACGCATGGGGCCATAACAAAACGCTGAATGCCCACTATGACTGGCAGTTTAATGATGAGTGGCGCACCCGGTTCACCCTGGGCTGGAATCAGCGGCGCTATGACAACAATGAGGTGCGCGTAACGGCGGTAAATGCCAGCACGGGCGTGGTTACCCGTCGCGCCGATGCCAACCGCGGGTTTAACCACAAAACCAAATATGTGAGCTGGGATCTGCTGGGCAACCCGGAAATTCTGGGCATGCAACATGCGCTGGTGGTGGGCACCGACTATGAGATGAACCAGACTTATCGCGCCCATCAGTATCTGGGCAAGGTCAATCGCCAGTTCAGTTACTTCAATCCCGACTATGACATCCTGTCACCGGTTACAGATGACAGCACGGAAAACACTACCGGCGCTAATAACCTGAACCGTATTCATAGCCGATCGCTTTACGCCAAAGACAGTATTTCACTCACACAGGACTGGATTCTGGTGCTGGGCGGTCGGTATCAGCATTATGAGCAGCGCGCCTCCCGCGGCGTTAATCCCCAGTCAGAAATCCTGAATGATGAGGGCAATAAATTTCTGCCACAGGCGGGGGTAATCTACAAACTCACGCCTGACCTCTCTTTTTACACCAGCGTCAGTAAATCGTTTACGCCATCGACCGATGTGGACGATGACGGTAATGTCGGCAAGCCTGAACAGGGCACGAGCTGGGAAGTCGGCAGCAAATGGCAGCTTTCGCCGAAACTGCTGGCAACAGTGGCGCTTTACCGGATTGATGAAAAGGCGATGTCACTGAACATCAATGGCAGCACGCGGGCAATCGATAAAGCGCGCTCGACCGGCGCTGAATTTGAGCTCAACGGCGAAATCGCACCCGGCTGGGACTTGAGTGCCAACTACAGCTATGATCAGGCAGAGATCGTCAGCGATCGGGTGAATCCGGAAAACAACGGTAATCGCCTGCAGAATGCGCCGCGTCATGCCGGTGCGCTCTATCTGAGTCATGAGATGCAGATCACCAGCCTGCCCGGCACGTTCAGGCTCGGCGGTGGTGCGCGCTATGTCGGCAGCCGTGCGGGCGATCCTGATAACAGTTTCACCCTGCCCGACTATGTAGTGGCGGACAGCTTCGTGGCGTGGAACAACCGCCTGTTTGGTGACAAAACCCAGCTGCGTCTGAATATCAATAATCTGTTTAATCAGCACTACTACAGTTCAAGCGGCGGCAACCTGCGCGTCCGTGAAGGCGAAACCCGTAATCTGATGGTACAGGCCCGTGTGGAATTTTAACTCGCTACGTTCGGCGCTGCTGACGATCACTGTAATGCTGGTCAGCGCGGGTGCACATGCCCGCACGCTGACCGACATCACCGGTCGCCAGGTCACGATTCCCGACCATCCGCAGCGCATTGTGCTGGGTGAAAGCCGGATGCTCTACAGCGTCGCACTGCTGACGCCCGGTAATCCGCTGCAGCATATTGCCGGCTGGCCGCAGGATCTGAAAAAGTACGATCCTCAGACCTGGCAGGTTTTTGCCCGCCAGTTTCCCCGGATGGAGACAATTCCGGTTGTGGGGCTGGATGGCGTTAACGATATGAATCCCGAACAGGTGATCGCGCTTAAGCCCGATGTGGTGATCCTGCCGCAGCTGGCGCGCGACAGTGAAAACGGTGCCGTGCTGGAAAAGATGCTCGCTGCGGCGCATATCCCGGCGGTGAAGATCGATCTGCGGGTTAATCTGCTGAAAAACACTGAGCGCAGCATCACTTTGCTGGGTGAGGTGCTGAATCAGCCGCAGCGTGCGGCTGAGTTTAATCACTTCTACCGCAGCCACATGCAGCGCATTGCCGATCGGCTGGCGAGTTATCACGGCCCGAAACCGTCCGTGCTGCTGCAGCTGCATCTGGGGCGACGCAGCGAATGCTGCGTCACCTCGGTAAATGGCAATCTGGGTGAGCTGCTGACATTTGCCGGTGGCAATAACATTGCCAGCCAGCAAATCAAAAGCGTGTTCGGGCGGCTGAGTGAAGAGCGCGTGATTGCTGCCCAGCCGGAGTACTACTTTGCCACCGGCAGCGGCAGCGCCGATGAGGCGGGTGCGCTGAAGCTCGGCCCCGCCGTTACCACCCTGCAGACCCGGCAGAGCCTGCTCGCACTGACCGGTCAACAGAACGCACTGAAACAGCTGACCGCGCTACGGGAGGGTCATACCGGAGCCCTCTGGCACAATTTTTATCTTAGCCCGTGGCACGTCGTAGCGACTGAGTTCTTTGCTACCACGCTCTACCCGCAGCTGTTCCGCGACGTCGATCCCGAACAGACGTTACAGCAGCTGTTTCATGATTTCCTGCCCATCCCTTATTCGGGCAGCTATCTTTATCGACTGGCACCTGAGAAGACGGCGGGATCAGGCGGCTGATGGCTCGCTATTCTTCACCCGGACGATATCGGCCATGACCGACAGCGCAATCTCCGCTGGGGTTTTGCTGCCGATGGGCAGGCCGATGGGCGCATGGATGCGGTCCAGTTCGGCCCGATCCATCCCCGCGATCTGTTGCAGACGCGCCCGTCGTTTCTCGCTGTTTTTCGCCGAACCCATAATGCCAATATAAAACGCGGGGGTCGCAATCGCCTCCATCATCGTCAGGTCATCAATGCGGGGATCGTGAGTCAGTGCCACAATCGCCACCGCGGCGTGCGCCCCATTCAGTTCCAGCCAGCGCGCCGGATGCTGTGATACGAGCGTCACGTTGTCCGCGTCGCTGAAGTGACTTTCCAGCTCCGTCCGCATTTCGGGTCGGTGCTCACAGACCCGCACGTGAAAGCCCAGCATCTGTCCCAGCCGGATGCACTCATGTGCCACGCTGGAGTAGCCAGCGATCAGCAGTTCCGGTATCGCGCCAACCGGCAGTAACAGCTGCTGCTCGCTGGCATCCAGTGCGGGCAGTCTCCTGTCGGTGGCAAGCGCCTCCCACTGCGCTCGCTCGCCCGGCCGTATCATTTTCACCAGCGGCTGTTGCCCGCTCAGCGCGCGCTGCATCGCCGTCAGCAGCGCCAGCGTGGCGTCATCAGGCGGCAGAAACTCTATGACGATTTCCAGGCTGCCGCCGCACGGCAGGCTGACGTCAGGACGCATCCCGCCCTCGCCGTAGCGTACCCGCTGACTGCTGGCGCGATACGCCCCCGCCGCCAGCTGCGCCAGAAAGTCCTCTTCGATGCAACCGCCTGACAGCGATCCGCAATACGCGCCGGTTTCGTTAACCGTCATGAGTGTCCCGGGTGCGCGCGGCGAAGAGCCATAGGTGCGCAGCACCGTGCAGAGCCAGACCTGCTGGCCCGCCTGGCAACTGCTCAGTGCCGCATTAATTACGCGTTGATCCAGCGTTATCATGAAAATTCCTTTATCAGCTGCAGATCGGCAGGAAAATCGATATCACAGAGGCAGCCGCGATCGTGAAGCGGCAGCCGGACGGACTGTGACTTTACGATTGTCTGGGGTCCCGCATCGCCCTGTAACGTGCTCAGCACTGGAAAATAGTGACTCTGAAAGCCCACCGGATGGCCCGGCTTGCCCTCAATGAATGGCCTGACGATCGGCGAATCCGTCAGCGCGGCACTGACGGCGCGGTAACTTTCAGCGGTCACAAACGGCATATCGCCCAGCGCAATCAGCCAGCCGTCGTAGTCATGGCTGGCGTTAACGCCTGCCGCGATGGACTCGCCCAGCCCGCCACTGTCGCACAGCACAACAGTCGCCCGTGAGCAGAGCGACTGGATTGCCAGGGCGTCGGGACGGGTCACCACGAACAGGTCAAGCCCACTGGCAGCAGCCTGATCCAGCGTGCGCTGCAATACCGCTTTGCCTTCAAGATCAGCCAGCAGCTTATGCCCGCCTGCCTGCTGGCGAAAACGTTGACTCAGCCCGGCGGCCAGTACAATCAGCGCAATCTTCACTCTCTTTCTCCGCTATGCGTGAAAAACGGGCGCAGGCTCTGGCCCGCGCCCGCATAACCACAGTCCGGCCTGCTGGCAGCAGGTCAGGAACCGGTTCAGATAAGCTTGTCGAGCGTAATCGGCAGGTCGCGTACGCGCTTGCCGGTGGCATGGAACACTGCATTACTGATCGCTGCCGCAACACCGACGATACCCAGTTCACCCACCGGTTTGCCGCCCATGGTGGTCGCCTCAAAATCGGGTTCGCCCACGTTGATGGTGGTAATGCTCGGGATGTCGCCATTCACCGGCACTAAGTAGTCTGCGAGGTTATTGTTGATTACCCGACCGTTACGCGGATCGATGATGCCCTCCTCCATCAGCGCCTGACCCACACCCATGATCATGCCGCCAATCCACTGGCTGCGCGCCAGTTTCGGGTTATAGAGACGACCGCTGTCGAGCGCTGCAACCATCCGTTTAACCCGGATGGTACCGAAATCTTCATCGACCCGGACCTCAACAAACTGCGCACTCCAGCTGTGGGCAGAGAATTTTTCGGGGCGGGTGCCGTCATTAAGATTACGCACCATCTTGTCGCGTTCGCTTTCTGACATATCGTCCGGGAAGGTGCCGCCTTTCACCGCGAGGCTCTCCGCCGGGGCCAGCGTCGCCAGCTGAGCAAAGGAAACGGCGAGATCGCTGCGCTGCTTATGCTGCACCCCGTCGCCTTTCAGCGTGAGCTGAGACGCAGGCGTACCTTTGAGTGGCGACTGTGGCAGTTCGCTGGCCAGCTTCAGCAGCTGGTCGCGCATCCGTTTGGCCGTGTCGTTCACCGCCGCGGTTACGTTGCCTGCAAGCTGCGATCCGCCCGCCACACCTGCGCGCGGCAGCTCGGTATCACCCAGCTGCACCTCAATGGTGGTGGAGGCGACGCCCAGAATATCGGCAGCGGTCTGCGCCAGAATGGTATAGGTTCCGGTGCCGATATCTGCACCGCCGCACTGGACAACAAATGTTCCCTGCGGCGTCAGGATAATTTTCGCTTCAGCCGGCAGTTTGTTGACCGGATAGGTGCCGGAGGCCATGCCCCAGCCAATCAGTTCACGCCCTTCGCGCATTGAGCGTGGCGTCATGATGCGCTTGTCCCAGCCAAAGGCTTCTGCGCCTTTCTGATAGGCTTCTTTCAGACGGCGAGAACTCCACGGCAGGTCGAGCTGATAATCTTTATCTGCCCAGTTGCGCAGACGCAGCTCCAGCGGATCGATGTTCAGGGCATAGGCCATCTCATCCATCGCCACTTCCAGTCCAAAGGCACTTGGATTTTCACCTGGCGCGCGCATCCAGCCTGGCGTCACCGTATTAATCGGCCTGACCTGATGCTGCGCAGAAACGTTGTCTACCGCATACATGCGGGCGGTGACTTTGCTGCAGTTCTCTGCGAACACATCAATGAGTGACGTTTCACTGAAGCTGCGCTGGATAATTGCCTGGATTTTGCCGTCGCGGGATGCGCCCAGCTCCAGCTGCTGCGAGGTCGCCGGACGCCCTCCAAGACCGGTAAAAGTCTGCGGACGGGTCAGCGACACTTTGACCGGGCGCTTCAGCGCACGCGATGCCGCCGTCGCCAGCGCAACATGGGTGTAAGGCACCGGCTTAGAGCCAAATCCACCGCCGACATACGGTGAGATGATCCGCACGTCTTCAACCTCAATGCCCATCCACTCGGCAATCTCCACCTGCGCGCCAGCTACCCACTGGCTCGGCTCCCAGACAGTAATGCGCCCATCCTGCCACTCCGCCACACAGGCGTGCGGCTCCATTGGCATGTTGTATTCACGCGGGGTGGTATAACGCTGGCTCAGGCGCACCTCGGCCTGCTGCATCGCCGACTGGGCATCGCCCATATCGATATCCTGCTTCGGGAGCGGTTTCGGCTCGACGCCCTCATTGGTGGCAAAAATCAGTGCGTCAGAGGTTTCATACTCGATCTCCACCAGCGAGGCAGCATAGGTCGCCTGCTCAAACGTTTCGGCGACGACCAGACCAATGTTCTGACCGTTGTGAATAATCACATCGTCCTGAATCGGGGTGTAGGTTGACTGCGCCGCGCCGCCATCGGCAATCGCCGTGGGCTTGTTGATCTTCAGCGTGTTCAGATGGGTATAGACCGCCAGAACGCCTGCGGCCTGCTGCGCTTTTTCCGTCGCCATGCGGCTGATGCGGCCGCCGGCAATCACAGACTGGATCACCACGCCGTAAAGTGGATTTTCCGGCTGATGTTCTAACGCATAACGGGCCTCACCGGTGACTTTCACTTTACCATCGCCACGCGAGCGGGCAGCGCCCAGACCTTCAATCCGGGTGTCTGACGCTGAGTTCGCGTTAATCACATCCGGACGCGCTTTATCGTTTACTTCACTCATGCGGTTTCTCCTGCTGCCATCAGCGCGCGTGCAATCACTCGCGGTGCCAGTTTTACTTTATAGGCGTTGTGAGTCAGCGCCTGCGTCTCCTGAGTAATCCGTTCTGCCGCCTGGAACACCGTCTCTTCATCAAACGGCTGGCCTTCCAGCGCCTGTTCGACCGATCGGACGCGCCAGGGTTTAGTGGCAACACCGCCCAGGGCAATATGCACGTCACGCATCACGCCGTTTTCCAGCGTGAAGCCTGCGGCCGCGCTGGCTGCTGCAAACTCATAGGAGCTGCGGTCGCGGACTTTGAGGTAGTGTGAGTGGCGGAGTGACTCAGTTTGCGGCACTTCAATGGCCACAATGATCTCGTCATCGCGCAGATCGTGCTCACGGTCAGGCGTATCACTCGGCAGCAGGAAGAAGTCATCAATTGCGATGCGACGGATTTCGCCCTGCTGATTCTGCAGAACGACGATGGCGTCAAACGCCACCAGCGCAACCGCCAGATCGCCGGGATAGACGGCAATGCAGCTGTCGCTGGCACCCAGAATCGCGTGATTGCTGTTGACGCCATCCAGGGCGGCGCAGCCGGAACCAGGACTGCGTTTGTTGCAGGCCGGGAACGTTGCCGGGTCACGGTAGTAGTTACAACGGGTGCGCTGACGTAAATTCCCGCCCAGCGACGCCATATTACGAATCTGCGGTGAGGCAGCCTGCCACAGGCTGCCATAGATGGCAGGCGCGCTCTGCTGGCAGGCGGGATGATCGGCCAGCTGGCTCATGGTGACCAGTGCACCAGCGGTGATCTTATCGTCATCAAACTGCAGGTTTTTCAGCGCCGTTAAGCCGCTGATGCCAATTAACTGCGGTGGCGTGAAGACACCACACTTCATCAGATCGAGCTGCGTCGTGCCGCCCGCCAGCAACTGACTGCCCGACTGCTGTTTCAGAGTGGCAGCCTCTTCAGGTGACTGCGCTACTTTCCAGCTGAATTCATTCATGCGGACTCCTTCGCCATCTCAGCAGCGGCCTGTTTAACCGCATCGACGATGTGCGGATACGCGCCGCAACGGCAGAGGTTGCCGCTCATGTATTCACGGATCTCATCGTCTGAACCGGCATGACCCTCTTTGATGCAGGCGACGGCGGACATAATCTGTCCCGGCGTGCAGTAGCCACACTGGAAGGCATCATTTTCCATAAAGCAGCGCTGCACCGGATGCAGTTCACCCTCGGTGGAGGCCAGCCCTTCAATACTGGTGACGTCAGCGCCATCCGCCTGTGCCGCCAGCGTCAGGCAGCTCAGCACCCGCTGACCATTAATCAGCACGGTGCAGGCACCGCATTGTCCCTGATCGCACCCTTTTTTGGTGCCGGTCAGGTTAAGATGCTCACGCAGCGCATCCAGCAGCGTGACTCGCGGATCGATCTGCATCTGCTGCGACTGACCATTGACCTGCATTGTTAGCGATATTTTTTCCGACATTGTCTGCTTCCCATTGTTGGGGGCTAAAAGATGAATTTTTTATAGGTTTAGTTCTGACGGGAGTTAAATCGGGGAAAATCGTGATAACCCTAATCTTTACGCGCGTATCTCTGTCTTAAGGTTTAGCAGCTTTTTGGCAACCTGGCGGGCATGTCGGGAAAAAGTCAGCATTATCTGAGGAAAAAAGGAATATAAAACGCTATATATTATATAATACAGCGATTCCATGTTATTGATTTTATTGGGTATATTTTTGCTTCTTTCCATCCAGTATCGCTTACAGGATTGATGCAGCCGCCTCACTAATTTTTTCATAAATTACGCACAGGACGTTATCCGCCAGTGGCTGGGCTGATACAGGCGGAGCGAAAAGGCAGGTCACCTGATAGCGCCAACTCTGGCATAAGAACAGGCGCGTTCAGGCGTGTTTAATCAGACACGCCTCAGATGAGGAGTCTGGCCAAAAATGTGGCCCTGGCGAAGTCATACACCGGGATTTTCAGGGGCTATCCACATCCTCTGCGAAATTGGCAGAAATGCTCAATCCCTTCCGGTGTCAACGATACTGGCCGATTGCTTATCATTCCTTCACTGTTACGATGCTACAGCGACAGGTGAATCGTGATTAGCTGCCGCCTATAAGATGCTGACAACGATTTCTGGCGTCCCAGTTATCCCGGGGAAGCGTTTTAAAATCAGACGCAATACTGGCAGGGTCTGAATAAACAGTAATGGCATAATCCGACGAAATCTCCCGAGCACCATATTTAGTATCAATAAAGTAGCGTTTACCCGCTTGTGGAATAAATGGAACCCACTGCGAGAGTAAATAGCTTTCCGGAAATCTCGTTTTTTTTCCTTGTGTGTCGTAATCGCTCATTATCGTGTTGAGCTGCTGAAAAGCCATGAGCCTGCCAGGTTTTACCTTTGCTGTCATAACGCGCCCCGCGGAGGGGATAAGATTTGACTCCAGCTGATGACGATCAACCCTGTCATAACAGGTGCCTTTCTTCTCATAGACCGAAAGATAAAATGTACCCACAAATCCCTCTGGATTGATGGCCACCACCGTCGCTGCATCCTTACCTTCGTAATCTGTGTAATTAAGGGGTAAAAGCGTGGAACAGCCAGTGAGGAAAATTACGGGGAAAAACGCAGCAATTCTCATGATTTTCGGGATGACATGCATTTTTTTCTCTTCCTAAGATGCGTTATGCTGGACAATATCAGCAAACTGGAATGACATTTAACGATATTTATCGACTAAATAAGATTTACAATTACTTCAACAAAAGAGGCAGGGCTGCCGGGCTGAAAATTTGTTTAAATAACTTATATTATTGATTTAAATGTGAATTAGATATGAAATTAATACTTTAATCTTTTTTGATGAATATATTAAAAAGCCCCAAAGGGGCTTTGCATTATATTATCATCTGGCGTACTGAATCGAATCAGAACCGGTATTGCAGACCAGCTGTGATGGTATAGTTTTTATTAGATATACCTGCCGCATCTCCACCAATTGATGCTGATTCACCAGAGAATCTGTCAATAATCTGCGTGCTGCCTTTGCCTTCTTCATATTTGCTGTAGGTGAATTCGGCGAACACTTTGGCATTTGGCGTGACATAATAGCCAGCATCTACTGATGTTCCGTAGTACCGCGAATTAGTCGCTTTTTCGCGGAAGGTAAGATCGCGCATGTAATGCTCGTCATTATCATGTGCCCGTACCCAGTCACTGAATTTAAATAAGGCGTTAAATTCAAAGTCGTTAATACGATACTGGCCTGCAAGGCCAATATACGGCATGGAAAAACGCTGGCTATAGCCAATACCGCGCTCGCCTCTTGGGAAATCACCGACAGAAGCGCCGTTGTCGTAATTGTATGAACCGCCAAAAGCTGTCCAGCTTAAACGGGTTTCCTGATAACCAGCAGTCAGACCGGCCTTATAGTTATCGCCCTGTAACGCCCAGCCTTTGACATTAAGATCGTATTCATTGGCGTAATTAACATCTGTGCGGGGATGGGAAGAATGATCCGTCCAGTCAGACTGGTTGTCATCGAGCCAGTCATAGTCATCCATATGACCCGAACCAGAAGCCAGAGAAGTCCAGCCTCGCGCATTCAGCGTCAGAAATGAGTATGCATCCCAGGATAACTCGCCTTTGAGAATAGCCACATTCTTTATTTTCCAGTCCAGCTGACTGACTTTGCGACCTGTTTCGGTGTCGTAAACCATCTCATGAGATTTGCCACTCAGCATCCCGGCTGACGTCGACACAGTAAAGCTTTCCGGAGAAACATTCGGTGAAAACCGACCTGCATCTGCACAGGCTCCGCCTGACAGAGTCGCCATCATCATCACTGCAACGGTGCTTTTTTTCATTTCAGTTCCATATCCATAAAGGTAATCCCTGTACAGCAGCGCCGTTCTTTTCGTAGCACGGCTGCTGCGCTTCTATACTCACCTGCCGGGTCCAGGTCCTGGAACCCTGGCGAAAGTCTGCGCGACGGCTCATGCGAAGCCGCGGGTTTCTTACCCCTTTTTGCTCGCAGCTTTGAACCGTTAAGGCAAATTCCTTAATCGGCTGCTTTCTGAAAAACATTAATTATTTTTGTTATTTCGCAGTGCGTCACTCATCAGCCCCTCTTGTGCCCGGCCAGAAAATTGTTTCAGGCGAGCAACTGCTGCGGCTGGCAAATATCCGCTTTATGGGAAAAAGAAAAATGAGACGATGACGACATTAAGGAGAGATGTTTTCTGAAGTGAGGTTTGTAACACCACGCCGCACAGGGAACATCACAGGTGCTGTTTTGCATTCTGCAAGGTCTGCGGCTGGTCGAAGCGTTCAGCGCAATAGCTCAACTGGCAGTGCCGTGGGATACAGGCAGGTTTGCTCAGGACTTACCAATGAACGCATCATTCACAATGCTGTCATCTCCCTTCCACCCGAAGAGTGATCAAAATGGTCAGCGCGGTAGCTGGATTTATCAGCGTTTCAGCTCAGGCTGCGGCATTCTTATTCAGTTCGAGCCTGACCGTAAAGCGCATTAAGGCGGCATGGCTGACTTTAACGCGGGATGAGGCGGCAACAGGGGTGTCTTTACTCTCCCCCTGTTCCCTTTCATGCTCTTTTTTTGGTAGTCAGAAAGTAAAAACGAATGATGTCTGAACGCTGGGTGACAGACAGGTGCCTGTCACTCATCCTCATCTGACGGAAAAGCAAACCATCGGAGGTGCGAATACTGGCGGCCCCTCCAGCAAGTAAACGCCGCCACCAGAAGTCATCACACCTGAAACGCGGCCACCATACCCCGCAGCGCGTGCGCCTGTTCAGAAAGCGACTGAGAAGCAGAAGACGACTCTTCCACCAGCGCGGCGTTATTCTGCGTCACGCTGTCCATTTGCGTCACGGCGACACTGACCTGAGATATGCCCTGCATCTGCTCTGAAGAGGCAAGGGAAATCGTATCCATCGACACAGCCAGTTCATTCACCATGCCAACAATTTTCATAATGCTGTCGCCAGTTGACGAGGCAACCGTGACGCCGCTTTCCACCTGGGTTACCGCTTCTTCGATAAGCAGTTTTATATCGCGGGCGGCAGAGGCACTGCGCTGCGCAAGTGTCCTGACCTCACCCGCGACAACAGCAAAGCCGCGTCCTTCTTCTCCTGCTCGTGCCGCCTCAACGGCTGCGTTAAGCGCCAGAATGTTAGTCTGAAACGCAATACTTTCAATCACAGAGGTAATGTCCCGGACTTTAGTCGCGCTCATTGATATGGCTTGCATCGTCTCTGCCATACGTTTGACATCCGTTTCCCCGGCGTGGGTAAGGCGCGCAGTTTCACGAGCCGAGTTGGCGGTCTCATGTGCCCCGCTTGCATTGCTTTTTACGGTAGCGGTGAGCTGTTCCATGCTTGCCGCCGTTTCCTGCAGGGCAGCAGCCTGCTGTTCGGTTCGGGAAGAGAGTTCTGTATTGCCCTGCGAGATTTCATCTGCGGCCAGTGCAACGGATGCAGAAGTATCTCTGATATTTGCCACCATGCTGCGCAGGTTGGCCTGCATAACATCCAGCGAGGCCAGCAGGCTGGAGGTATCGTTATGCCGTAACAGGACAGGCGATGTCAGGTTACCCGACGCAATCGACGCGGCCAGCGCCTGTGCCTGTGCGGGCTCGCCGCCCAGCTGACGCATGAGCGTCCGAATGATGGAATAACAGGCTGCGATAGCGATGAGGAAAGAAATCAATACCATCACCGACATCAGCGTAGCCGTTTGCGAAGCTGCTGCCCTGGCATCCAGAACAGTTTTCCTGCTTACCTGCATCTGAATAGTCGAAAGCCGATCGAGGGCATTCAGCATTGTTCGCTGTCCGGGCCTTACGGTTTTTAGCAGGTAATTAACGGTTTCGGACTGAGGTGCCTCCATCGCTTTCCTGCCCGCCGTCATGAGCAGACTCAGTGCGGATTCATCCGTGGAGGTCAGATTTTCCAGCGCACTTTTGCCTTCCGCTGAGACATTTTGCGACATACTGGCAGTCAGCTTGTCCCTGTTCTGAATGTAGATGGCTTTCTGAGCGACCATCCTGTCCCATTCAGGTTGTCTGTCATTCTGTTCATTCAGTAATGCAATATTCCTGACTGCGACCGCCATGTCTCTGGCCGAATTTCGCATGTTCTGAATCAGTTCATAGCGGTAAATTTTATTATTTACAGCGTTTTCCATATCGTCCCTGGCCTGCCAGAGTGCATGAAGTGCCGTCCCGGTGCAGAGAAGAAAAAGGATGATCAGCAGGCTATACCCTGCGACAAGACGCGTGGCTATTTTCATATTATTTTCCGTTATATTTTTGAGATTGCTATGTTGCTCTGGTGTTAAGAAATGAGGTTGAATAAAAAACCATGAAAAATTTTCTCTGGTAACGCCATCAATAACGGCGCGACAGAAAATATATATAGACGATGGGAGAGGAAACTAAGAAATCATAAAGAGAGGAAGACGCCTGATAAAATACAAGCCATTGATAATTAACAATTAAAATAATAGCCATCAGCAGATTAATTAGTGTTAAAAAACATTTCACGCTACAAATTATTTCTAAGCATACTTTTTGTTCGACACGGATGCTTGCATTGCCGGAATCATAAATTTCTAAGGGAGTGCGCTATTTTTGTTTGTTTCACATAAAAAACCTGAATCTGTGCTGATACCAACATCAATCATGACTGAGAGATTAAATTATCCGCTCCGGTCACAGAGCGGATATCACTACCAGAACCGACATGATGCGTCATTCGCCGTTTTAAGCATCAACTTTCAGGCTTGAGAATAAGTCTGTTTAGACGCTTTCCACTCTGAAATCTGAATTTCACCGCGCCATATTATTGCATCAGGATGGTTTATCACCGCAGGCGCTCTTTTCGTTATACCGATGTTTCAGCCGTTCCCGCTGCCGGGTTTTCCGTCCCGCAATGACCATCGCTACGACAAACACCACAGCAAACAACACCACTATTGTCGGCGCAGGCGCGCTGTCGATAAAGAATGAGAGATAAACGCCGCTCAGCGATACCAGCACCGACACCATAACCGCCACCAGCAGCGCATGTGAAAAACGACGGGTGAGCAGCACTGCAATAGCGCCAGGCGCGATCAGCAGGGAGATCGACAGGATGATCCCCACCGCTTTCAGCGTCGCCACAATGGTCAGCGAGACCATGCAGAGCAGCCCGTAATGCAGCAGACGGGCGGGTAAGCCAGAGACCTGCGCCTGCTGAGGATCGAAGCTGAACAGCATAAAATCACGCCACTTCACCACAATCACCATAACGATGATCAAGGCGATACTCGCTGTCTGAATGATATCTGCGCCGGTGATGCCAAGCATGTCCCCAAACAGGATATGATCCAGGTGCACTTCAGGTTTCACGGCAATATAGAGGATTAGCCCCACCGCGAACATGCCGGAGAAGACAATGCCCAGCACGGTGTCCTGCTTAATGCGGCTGTTGTCCTGCAGGAAACCACTGGCGACGGCACAGAACAGTCCTGCAACAAACGCACCCACCGCCAGCGGCAGTCCTGCCATCCACGCGAGCACGATGCCAGGGAATACCGCATGGCTCATGGCATCGCCCATCAGCGCCCAGCCTTTCAGCACCAGAAACACCGACAGCAGCGCACAAGGGATTGCCACGACCAGCGCGATAAGCAATGCGCTATTCATAAATGCAAACCGGAAAGGGTCGAGGATCCACATCAGCCAGGCTCCTTTTCAGGGTGATGGCGGCCACGGCGCCGGTTAGCCAGCAGGCCATGTTTCGGTGCAAAAACAAACGCCAGCAGGAACAGCAGCGTCTGCGCGACCACGATAATGCCGCCCGTTGCGCCATCCAGGTAATAACTCGCCCAGGCACCCAGAAAACTGGTGATGCTGCCGATCGCGACAGCAATCATCAGCAGACGCGGAAAGCGATCGGTGAGCAGCCAGGCGGTTGCGCCGGGCGTCACCACCAGACAGATCACCAGGAAGGCACCGACAGTTTGCAGCGCCGCCACGGTAGAAACCGCCAGCAGCGTAAAGAAGAGAACTTTCAGCCGTTCAGGGCGGAGTCCGATGGCGCGCGCGTGATTCTCATCAAAGAAGGTGACCATCAGATCTTTCCACTTAAACAGCAGAATGATGATCGACAGCCCGCCAATCAGCGCCAGCTGGAGTATATCGGCTGGCGCAATCGCCAGTATGTTGCCCAGCACAATGGTCTGTATGTTCACGGCAGTCGGATTGAGCGACACCATAAACAGGCCAAGCCCAAAGAAAGAGGAAAAGATCAGGCCAATGATCGCATCTTCTTTTAAGCGGGTGCGCTGATTGAGTAACAACATGCTGCCCGCTGCCAGCCCGCCGGAAAGAAACGCCCCCAGCGCAAATGGCAGCCCCAGCATGTAAGCGCCCGCGACGCCTGGTACAATAGAGTGTGAAAGCGCGTCACCTATCAGTGACCAGCCCTTCAGCATCAGATAGCAGGAGAGAAACGCACAGAGTCCGCCCACCATCGCGGAGACCCACATCGCGTTAAGCATGTAGTGATAACCAAAAGGTTCCAGTAACAGCGCCATGGTTAGCTCCCCTCTTCCCGTGCGGCATGAGGTGCGATAAAGGGACGTTCATCATCGGTGATGATCTGATCGTCCAGCCCCTTCACCATCACATGACGCAATACCCCGCTGAACGCGCGCTCAAGATTAGCGGCGGTAAACGTAGTCCGGGTGGGGCCGCTGGCCAGAACCGTGCCTTTTACCATCACGGTGTAATCACAGAACTCCGTAACCGAGCCCAGATTATGGGTGGAGACCAGCATGGTTTTACCTTCATCGCGCAATTCTCCCAGCAGGCTGATGATTCTGGCCTCGGTCTGAACATCCACGCCGGTAAACGGCTCGTCCAGCAGGATCACGCTGCCCTGCTGCGCAATCGCACGCGCCAGAAAAACCCTTTTCTTCTGCCCGCCAGAGAGTTCGCCGATCTGACGATGGCGATAATCCAGCATATTGACCCGCGCCAGCGCCTCACTGACAATCTGCTGGTCATGCGACTTTGGCCGGCGCAGCAGACCCATGTGCCCGTAGCGCCCCATCATCACCACATCTTCCACCAGCACCGGAAACGACCAGTCCACCTCTTCCGACTGCGGCACGTAGGCGACCAGACTCTGGCGCAGCGCCTGGCGGGTCGGCATCCCCAGCACCGAGATGCTGCCGCTGGCGAGCCGCACAAATCCCATCAGCGCTTTAAACAGGGTTGACTTGCCGGATCCATTAACGCCCACCAGCGCGGCGATCGATCCGCCCGGCACGCTGAAGCTGGCATCATGCAGCGCAGTATGTCCGTTGCGATAGGTTACCGTGACGCCTGAAACCACAATGGTGTCTGTCATTGCGCTTTCTCTCCCGCTTTAATGCCCTGTACCAGTGTTTCAGTGGTGACTTTGAGCAGATCAAGATAGGTTGGCACCGGTCCCTTCGCGTTACTCAGGGAGTCGACGTAAAGTACACCACCGTAATGGGCACCGGTTTCCCGCGCGACCTGGCGGGCGGGCTTATCTGACACGGTGCTTTCACTGAACACCGCCGGAATGGCATTTTTCTTCACCTGGTCAATCACGCGTCTCACCTGCTGCGGCGTACCCTGCTGGTCAGCATTGATCGGCCACAGGTAAAGCTCTTTCATGCCCAGGTCGCGCGCCAGATAGGAGAACGCGCCTTCACTGGTCACCATCCAGCGTTTCTGCTCGGGAATAGCGGCAATCTGCTGGCGCAGCGGATCCAGTGCCGCGGTAATTTTTTGCTTATAGGCGGCAGCGTTCTGACGGTAGGTCTCTGCGTTCACCGGGTCATATTTCACCAGCGCATCGCGAATGTTATCAACATAAATCAGCGCATTGTCCGGTGACATCCAGGCATGCGGATTCGGTTTACCGTTATAGGGCCCTTCGCCAATGCCCATCGGCGTTACACCAGCGGAGACCACCACTTCCGGGACGCCGTCCAGATGCTGATAAAAGCGCTGAAACCAGCGTTCCAGATTAAGCCCGTTCGCCATAATTAACTGCGCACCCTGTGCCCGCCTGATGTCACCGGGCGTGGGCTGATATTCGTGTATTTCAGCACCGGGCTTGGTAATAGAGGTGACTTCCGCGGCATCGCCAGCCACGTTCTCAGCCATGTCAGCTATCACCGTAAACGTTGTCACTATCTTAAATTTTTCTGCTGCAAAGCTGCTGCTCGCCATCAGGGTTGTGAGCAGTGCGCTCAGTAACAGCGTGGTGAGCTTTTTTATCGGGACCATCAGGCGGACTCCAGAGGTGATTAAAAACAGTACATAAATAGCATAGGCTATTTTTTATAGCACAGGCTATACCTTCCGAACAGCAGGGAGATGTGAAGTTTCTTCAGCATTCAGGTTCAGGTGTCAGCTTTTGTAAATCAGCTCAGTTACTCTCTGATATAGATAGGAATATTTTTGATGATGCGTGGCATTCAACACGCTTATGGCTTCGCGACAGGCAGGTTTTTCTCGTGCCTGATTCAGTAAAACAATATGAGAAAAGAGGTAATGGCATAAAAAAAGCGTTCGACTACGCTTTGCCATCCACGAAAGGAGGTTGCATTGCCGGATGACACTCTCGCAACAGACGCAGCAATTTCACAATTAAAATAATCTTATTGATAGGCCGAATTAATTAAGCCTGATGAATTTTTTTGCTACAGTTAATGTTACTTACCGCAATCACCCAGGAGGATATTTTGTATTTTTCCAGCGACGAAAAAGCGAATGTCATCATTGGCGAAGCCGCAATGAACCTGTTTAATGCTGGTCAGGAAGTGAACGTTGAACTGCTGATTAAAGAGCTACAGGTTATGGCTGACTCAGAAGTGAATGAGTATCGCCTTGAGCAGATGCAAACTGCGCGTCAATGGCTGACGGGATTCAAAACAATTGGTTCACGCAGTACCCGTCCGGCAAACTGGTTATCCAGAAATGCGGGTATCGAACCGGCTATCAGCGCCTCTGCTGATGATATTTTCTTTAAGCATTAACACTCCTGCTTACCTTCTGCCGGCCTGAATAATCAGGTCGGAACACCGGAGGGCTTGTTCCTGTACAGGAATATGGTACAATTTTCACCTCGTCACCACCTCCTCGTAACCCCCTGTTTTAAAAGATTTAGCACTTTTTGCATAAAAAAAATCATTCCAAAAATCCAAAATCCTGTACAAGTTTTAAAAAGATGTATAACTTGCGCATCAGGAATGCTATACATTTTCATCATCTGAGGAAATCACCATGCGTCAGAACGGACAAGGCCCGGAAACGATCAGCGATATTGCCCGTTACTTCAATCAGGCCAGCTCACCTTCGCAACAGGAAACACTGGGTTCGGTAGTAGTCGAAATTCTGCGCGCAGGTCATAGCCTCAGCCGTAAAGCAATTTGCAGTAAATTATTGAGCCGCCTTGAACTGGCTGCGACGCCAGAAGAAGAGAGCCATTTGCATGAATTAATCGCGATGCTCTTTCGTCGCGAAGATTAATACCCGCTTACGGCTTCAGATATTTCTATCGTCGCCTGCTCTTAGCCAACATTCAGGAAGATTTACCCACAGGAACGAAGCCCAGTACTGCTTAGCCGTATCTGGTGCAACAAGTTGCACCCGCTGACGTATACGGACCCGCAGCATGGCCATTGATTCGTAATCAGAGAAGCCAGTATGTACAGAAGTGAAGATGAGAAACTGACAGATGTCATGATCGGTGAAGCCGTCCTGACATTGCTCAAGTCAGACAAACCGGTGTCGAGTAACGCCTTAATCGCACAGCTTGAACTCATGGCTGCTAATGCCGATGACGACTCAAAAGTGTCTGTGATTCGCAAAGCCATCACTGAAGTTCGAAATGGCATGGTCGCCGCGCGTAAACGTGTGCAGGGCGACGGTGCTGAACGTGATAAGACGGCACACCGTATGAACAGCGATGGCCCACCTGATGGGTCTAAAAAGCACTGATAAAGGGTATTGCGTGCCTGTCAGACACGGCTGGCAATAAGCGAAGCGGCAGCCTTTAAGTGAAATTTTAATTGGCTGGCTGGGCAAAACGAAAACAGCGTCTACACTCGTTTTTGACTTCACCCATTGCGTATAACGAATTTTCCTCAGAGAAAGAAAAATCATGCAACACTCTTCATCAGATTTATCCATCATTGACTATTTTCGCAGTGAAGGCGATTTGCTTGCACCGGAAACCGAACTGCTGGGCGCAGTAATTCGTGACATCGTGGCTGATCAGGGACGTGTGACCAACAAAGCGATAATTCTTTATCTGATCGCCGAACTGGAATGCACTTCCGACGTGATCAGACTGGATGTGTTGCGCAGAACGCTGGAAATTGTGGTTGGCCGTACACCTGACGATAGTGACATCTGATTACCTCTCCTGCGTTGTCGGTGATAACGCAGGCTCAGTGAAATTAATACTCGACTTCCAGGCAATTTTTGACGAAGAGCTATAACCCCCCTGGTGAGCACTAAACGCCCAACCGTAGTTGCAAGGTATATAGCTGGCCGCAACGGCCATAAACAGCCTTGGCGTAGCTATTCTTTTCCGAGCAAAATCCCACTCTCAGCCTCCACTGGACGCTCGTATCACTCTGCCGGGCAATAATCCGCGCGAACGTTATTTATTTGCTGGTAACAGGCAGAAAATCACTTCTGGCTGAACTCAACATTGTCTGTCGTACAGTCAGGCATGGCAAAGAATTTGCCGGATGCTGACTCATGGTTACGCTGAGCGAAGGTGACTAAGCAGATATCATTCCCGAATGTCATCTGAACATAGTCGATAAGAATCCCATTCTTTTCAGCTGTGTGCTGAGCGTCAGAAAAAATTTTCCACTCTGTCCTATTTTCTGTTTTAGCCTGCATTATTTTAGTCAGCCTGTGCTCCAGGCGCAAAAGGAGAAGTTCTGACGGTACGTTTAGATTAAGGTAACCAGGTTAGAGAAGAATACCAGTAAGCCAGCGGCGCTTTAGGGGTTATAAAGGCGCTGAATAGCGCCGGCATACGATGAAATCATCAACCTGAGGAAATCATGAAAAAATCGATCGTTCCTGAAGAATTCCAGCATTATTTCGATGACTGGCACTTCTCTCCCGTCATCGATGCAGATGGCACGGTATATCTGTCAGGCGTAACAGCAGCGCGAAAGGATAAACCCATCAGTAAGGATCCAGAGGAACAGTTTCACGATGCCTTTTATAAGCTTGGCGTTTATTTAAAAGCCGCTGGTTTAGACTATGAAAACATTCTGGAGATGACGACGTTTCATATTGATCTGAAAAAATATAGCGTGCTGTTTTCTAATGTAAAGGATGAATATATAAAAGCGCCCTATCCGGCATGGTCTGCCATAGGCGTGTCCGAGTTCATCCCGGAAAATGCACTGGTGGAAATGCGGATTGTGGCGAAAAGGACATGACAGCCATAACGCCTGCCATGTAGATGAGGACCGCCAGAAGTGAAAAGCAGGCTCTGTTTGTGACTAATATGCCTGACCTCGAAAGCGGTTTTTCATTGTAATGACCCTGATAATCATCACTTGATTAGCCGGGTTATCATTGCCGAATCGGCATCTGAGACTTAGCCCATTTAACTGCATCGTCAGCAAAAAACTGACCGCCAGTTAAATAATCTACTAATAGCCCTTCAGCAAAACTCGCGAGACTGCCTGCTGTTGCGGCTGCAGAAATCCATTCAGATTCATATTTACCCGTTGATAACACAATCACTATGTCCGGCACGAAGTCGGCATTTAACTCTTTAAGTTCATTCTCGTCCACCTCGCGTGAAAAATAAGTGAAGCCTGAAGGCGCCCCATTGACAGGACAGAGTAAAAAGCCGTTGAACGTCAGAGGATCAAACTCATCATCCAGTACGCACGGGAATCCAGCCCGGATGATGCCATCTCTGAGAACATCAGTCGGTGGTAATTTTTCTTTAACTATATAAACACCAATATCGCGACTCAATTTTCACACCCTCTCACCAGACTTTGACTTTTAACAATAGATGAAAATCAGATATCTGGAATCGTTACGCTCATATCTGGCGCAAAGCGGGTTTTCGTTTTGTTTCATAAAAATGGTCACAGATTCCACTCTCTTCTTACTAATGCGATGATATGAATACCGCTGTTTGCTGCACGGGCGGAACAGAGAAGTGACGCTGCATGCGCTTTATCTCCTCTGCCGGGGGCAGACCAAACAGACGTTTAAATTCACGATTAAACTGCGACGCGCTTTCATAGCCCACAGCGTAACCTGCCGCGGCAGCGGTCATCTGCTGGCGTACCATCAGCATGCGCGCCTGGTGCAGGCGTACCGATTTCACATACTGCATCGGCGGCATCCTGATAATGGCTTTAAAGTGAAGATGAAAGGTCGGGATGCTCATGCCCGCTTCCCCTGCCAGTTGCGTCAGAGTCAAGGGCTCTGCATACGTGGCGTGGATATGCTTTACCACTTTCCCTATTTTGCTGAACTGCCCCTGCATGGCCAGCGCGGCACGCATGGCGCTGCCCTGTTCGCCAGTGAGTACACGGAAGTAGAGTTCACGCAGTCGTGCATGTCCGAGTATCGCGGTTTCGAGCGGACTGTTCAGGGCTTCAAGCAGACCCAATACGGCTCCCTTAACTGTGTCGTCCATCTGACTCGACATCATACTCTGCGGCGCGGCGGGAGGATGTGAAGCATCATGCTGGTCGATCTGCAGGATAAGTTCAGCCGCGAGCTGAAAATCCAGATGCAGGTAAATAGCCAGCAGAGGATGATCTGCTGACGCGTCGGTTTCCATAGTAAACGGCACAGGAACCGAGACCGCCAGGTAGTGCTGCTCATCATATAAATAGGTCTGCTGGCCAAAGTAACCCCGTTTGCTGCCCTGACAGACAATCACAATGCCCGGATCATAAAGCACGGGTGTTCTGGCAAGAGGACGGTCGGCGCGCAGAATTCGCACACCAGGCAAGGCCGTCAGGTTATATCCTTCATGCGGTGCCAGGGCCTTGATCAGAGCAATCATTCCAGTCATTACGGCACCTCATAAGATCAGGCAAGAAAACGAGAAGATACGGCCTGAAAATGCATCAGCAGTGAGAATACCATGCAATCTCTACGGATCATGGGAGTTCTTTTATGTCATCTTTAAAAACAATCTTAATTACTGGCGTCAGCAGTGGCTTTGGTCTGGCACTGGCGCGCGAAGCCCTCCATGCCGGGCATCGGGTCATTGGTACCGTGCGTAACCGCGAAGCACTGCAAAATTTTGAGGCGCTTGATGCACAGCGTGCCGTGGGCCGCCTGCTGGATGTCACGTACTTTACGCGCATTGATGAAGTTATCAGGGAGGTTGAGTCCACAGTCGGTCAGATAGATGTACTGGTGAATAACGCAGGTTACGGCCATGAGGGCATTATGGAAGAATCCTCCCTGGCAGAAATGCGCCACCAGTTTGACGTGAATGTTTTTGGCGCAGTGGCAATGACCAAAGCGGTCCTGCCGGGTATGCGTGAGCGCCGTCGCGGGCACATCATCAATATTACCTCGATGGGTGGTTTTATTACTCTGCCCGGCATCAGCTACTACTGCGGCAGCAAGTTTGCGCTGGAGGGTATTTCAGAAACGCTGGGCAAAGAGTTGGCTCCGTTCGGCATACACTTCACCGCCGTGGCACCCGGCTCATTCCGCACCGACTGGGCGGGACGTTCGATGATACGCAGCGCCCGCACTATTCCGGACTATGACACTCTGTTCGGGCCCATTCGTCAGGCCCGGGAGGAAAAAAGCGGGAAACAACCCGGCAATCCCGTAAAGGCTGCTCAGGCTATGCTGGCATTGCTGGAAAGCCCGAACCCACCCGCGCATCTGTTGTTAGGCAGTGATGCCCTGAGTCTGGTACGGCAAAAACTTGCGTCAATGAGTCAGGAAATTGATCGCTGGGAGAATCTTACGCGTTCAACCGATGACTGAGCCGTTGCCGAAACAGAGCGTAATGCCCTGAACGATGATGACAGGTGACACTAACGGCCATCATTTCTGGCGTTCCGCTCTGGATTAAGTAACCGATTCAGGTGCAGAGTCTGTGCGCCGCCTGAGCGTACATTAACGGATTCTCAGCTGGCTGCCACATTCCCTGGAATGTCGCAGCCAGCTGATCTCGTTGTGTTACCGGTGTGAGAAGCGGGCCGGGCACGCGGAGCGATCGGCGGCCCGCCGGATGAGTCTGATACTCAGCGCTGCCCCGGTAGCAAGGCAAGCGGCCATCGTCAGAAGCGAGACAACAAAAGCATGGGTGATCGTTTCACCGCTGTTAACGTTACCCAGCATGCTGTAGAAAATACCGCCGATAACGGCGACGCTTAGCGCCGTGCTGATTTGTAAGGCGGCGCTGGTAACGCCAGCGATCATGCCTGAAAATTGCGGCGCAACCTGGCCAGTTACCATCCGCACCAGGGTTGGCATCGCCAGTCCCTGACCCAACCCGGTCACAAAAAGAAGGATGGCGAGCGGCAGCATAGCGGGCGGCCTGCCCGTCAGCGTCGTGGCAATCAGCCATCCCATACCTGTCAGTCCGGCGGTTTCGCATCCCATGCCAATTGCGCTCAGGTAATTTCCGGCAAATCGTCTCAGCCAGGGTGTCATTAACGGACCGATCAAAAAACCAACACCAAAGGGCAGGAAAACCGTGCCTGCTCTCAGCGCGTTTAAATGTAAGGCACCCTGCAGATAGACAGAAAACAGAAGAAAGAACGCGCCGATAGAATAAAACAGTAGAACAATGACCAGTCCCTGGCCCAGCCCCGGCGCACGTAAGACGTTCGGATTAAGCAGTGGTGATCCTCCCTTCTGACAAAGCCGTTGCTCATAGCGCCATAACAGCAAGGCCAGCAACGGAAAAATAACGAACAACATCCATGTCCACCAGGGCCATCCCGCTTCACGACCTTCGATCAGCGGCACAATCAGCGTGCTCAGCATTAATGTGGCCAGCAGTGTGCCAACAGGGTCAAGCCGCTGCGCCGCCCGCGCCCGTGTCTCTTTCAGCAGCGGCAGGCCAAAAAGAATGACCAGCAGCGCCACCGGCAGGTTAACGAGAAAAATAGCCCGCCAGCCCAGATGAAACAGATCGGCAGAAATCAGAATACCGCCCAGCACCTGTCCGATCACCGAGGCCAGACCAAACACGGCACCATAGATACTGAGCGCTAACGGTCTCTCCGCTTCAGGAAAAATGGCCTGTACGGAAGCCAGTGCCTGGGGAGCCATAATGGCGGCCGTCGCGCCCTGTAAGATGCGTCCGGCAATCAGTGCCCAGGGTGACCAGGCAAAACCGCACAGCAATGATGCTGCGGCAAAACCCATCAGCCCGAGAAAGAACATCTTTCCGCGACCATAAATATCTCCCAGCCGGCCGCCGGTAATTAACGTCACGGCATAAACAGCAGCATAGGATGAAATCACCAGCTGTTCCGCAGAGGAAGAGGTGCTGAGTTCATTCTGAATAGCAGGCAATGCCACGTTAACGATAAAAAAATCGAGCGGCGGCAAAAATGCCCCGACCAGTAAAATGACAAACATCGCCCAGCGACGTGGCTCGGCTTGCGGGATGCTATGTGCCGACATAGATCACTCCTTATGGAACATCGCCCCCGATAAGGGGCGAGTGGTAATCACCGAATGTGCAGTTAATCTGACATAACGGGCCGCCGCCCGGCAGAAACGACACGACGGACCGGTCAGCGCATCCCGCCAGAGGCGAGAATCACCTCACCTGTAATCCAGCCCGCCTCGTCTGAGGCGAGAAAGGAGACAATCGATGCAATGTCCTTTACCTGACCAATACGGCCGAGCGGCGTCTGCTCTTCATTCCATCTCTGGAAGTCTGAGTTCATCGCGCCTGCGCTATGGCTTCCTTCGGTTTCGATCAGGCCGGGATTGACCGCATTAACGCGAATTCCCCGTGGGCCAAGCTCTTTTGAAAGCACTCCGGTAATGGCGTCAATCGCACCTTTGGCCCCGCTGTAGATGGCGCTCTCAGCAATAAAGACGCGGGTGACAAACGAACTGATGTTGATGATGCTGCTGCCTTTACCCAGATGCGGCACAGCCGCGGCACTGACCAATAACGGGCCCAGAACATTGATATCGAACTGTCTGCGGTAGAGCGCCTCGGTACTCTCTTCGATACTGGCGAACTGGTAAATCCCGGCGTTGTTCACCACGATGTCCAGCCGCCCGAAAAATTCGAGGGTGATGTTGATTAGTGCCTCAACCTCTGGCTGGCGGGTGACATCTGCTGCAACGGCCGTGGCCTTTCCACCGGCGGCTTCAATCTCCGCAACAACCTTTTCAGCACCGTTTCTGTCCAGGGCGAAATTGACGACAACCTTCGCACCGTCAGCGGCAAGCTGGCGGGCTATCCCCGCGCCTATACCTTTTGAACCCCCGGTGACGAGGGCAACTTTGCCTTCGAGTCTGTTCATAATCTCAGCTTCCTGTCATGGCCGCCTGAAGCGACGGGATGTAGGAAGCTATGGTGATACCTGCAAAGTTGTTTGAGAACTGACACTTTTGTATATTGGATGTTCATTTTTGAACGGCGAGGAGTGCTGATGGAGTGGGGAGATGTTCAGGTATTTCTTGCCGTCATCCGTAACGGCTCGTTCGGCAAGGCAGCGTTGAGTCTGGGCGTGAGTCATCCGACGGTCGGACGCCGCATTAAAGCGCTTGAGGATGAGGCGCAGCAGGCACTGTTCCGGCGCACAAAAGAGGGTCTGGTACTGACAGATGCCGGTGATGCAGTCATGAAGCTGGCAGAAGCGATGGAAAATTCCGCGCTGGCAATGGAGCGTCGACTGGCGGGTAATCACGATCGTCTTGAAGGGATACTGCGAATATCAGCCGCAGAATGGTTTACTAATACTGTGCTGGCACCCGTACTGAGTGAACTGACGCGCCGTCATCCGGCAATTGTGCCGGAGGTGATTGCCAGTTTCCGGCTGCTCGATCTGTCGCGCCGTGATGCCGACATCGCGTTTCGTATCGTCCCTTTCACCGATCCGGATATTGTCCAGCGCCGTCTGATAAGTGTGCCCTACGCCCTTTACGGAACGTCAGAAAAGGCTCAGGCGCTGTTGACAGTACCCTCTTCGGTGGGGCTAATCCTGATGAATACCGGACAGTCTCACTTTCCTGATGTTTCCTGGCTCCTGGAACGCTTTCCGCAGTCGCGACCGGCTTTTAAAAGCACGAGCCGGGCCGTTCAGGCGCAGATGTGCCTGCGGGGGATGGGCGTTGCCGTGCTGCCGCAGCCGCTGGGTGATGCCACCCCGGGGCTGCAGCGCATTGCAACGCCCGATTTTCCGCCTTCAAGAGATATCTGGGTCGGCTACCATCAGGATCTCCGCCATATGGACCGCCTGCGCGCTCTGCTGGATATCGCAGATACGATGCTGACCTGAGCCTCAGGAAGGTTACGGACGGAAAAGGGCATCTGGTTTTCAGGCGGGCCTCATCCTGCGTGCTGCTTTAAGTTCCCCGTGTCTGCGAACGACGTCGTCAATAATATGACGCATAAATCCTTCAACAAAATTCGCTTCAAGACCTGCGCTTTGCGCAATTTCTTTTAGTCTGGTGAGCTGCAGTGCCTCTCTGCCTGTGTCCGTTTCGGGCAGATTATGTTCGGCTTTCAGCACACCCACGTTGTGCGTGCAGCGGAAACGTTCCGCCAGGAGATGAATAAGTGCTGCATCGAGATTATCAATCGTTAGTCGATACGATGAGAGCGCTGTCTGATAATCATGGGTATACATTGGTTTACCTCTGGCATTAGCCTGATGAAAAAAAGGAGCGGGCTGACGAAAAACTGATCATAACCGGCCTGTCTGAATAACTCAGGTGCCGGTTATTAACGTCGTTTGGTCTGCCCGTAAGAGAGTGACAGTCTCACTGCTATTTTATGAATCAGCAGGTAACCCTGTTTTTACGGCCATTCTTAATGGTCAGAGTGATGGCTGAAATTAAAAAATAGAAGACGCCAAAAGCCGCATAGGGTGCAACCGTCGTGACATCCAGAGCCATATCACCACTCGCCTGTTTAAACATAAATAAACCCGCTAATGCAGATTGCGCGCCACTTAAAATCATTGCCCACTGTCCACTGGAATGTTTCCAGCGACGAATGGAAGCCGAGAGCTGCAGCACACCAGAAAATATAGCCCATAGCCCAAACACTTTAATAGTGGCATTCATGCTGACGGTGAGCGCCCAGATAATAGCCGCAGTGACAATCAGGCTAATGACTAAGTTGAATCTCTGAGGGGGATTTACCGCTAACCCGCCTGATTTGCTGGCATCGAAATAATTAGCCAGTGCGTCCCAGGCGGGATAGAGAACAAGAAGAACAGCACCAATAGTGGGATTATGTTTACCCATTAATACCGCAAGTGCAATCCATACAATAGATCCAGCCGCACGGATATAATAATAAGATTGCAGCCATTGATTTTGATCCTGAGCTTTTAAGGTGTTTGTTTGCATATCACTCTCCAGATTAATATTAACTTTTATACAACGTTCAGATGAGCTAACCGCCTGATTAAAGGCCGCGCTCATTCAGTCAGATAACTAAATCAAAGCATGCTCACTATAATCAGAGGTCGTTATTTCGGAAAAAAGTCATTGTCGTCCACAACATACCCTGAGCAGACATGGCTACAGGCAAGTTAAAACGATGGGATAATATCTGATCAGGCTTTCAAGTAACGCTCCCGATTCTGATATCCGCCTGACGGCCGGTAACGCGTTTTGCTTAACGGACGAAGTCTGCGTATCTGCAATGGCTGGTCACGGTAAAAGGGTAGGCGCGCCCGGACGAACTCTGGCGCAATCCAGATATAAATGCTGGATAAGGGCGCCATAAATACAATGGGTTGCGGGCAGATAACTGGAAAATCTGAAACAAGATAATAACAGCAGGGCTCACATCTTAATTCAGGGTGTTTTTTTTGTATTTTATTACATAAACCCACAGCAGGTTCATGAACATATTCCATATAACTTACGTCAGACGTTTTACCGCACGCGTTATCAGTCATATTGCATTCTGCTAATTTTATCGTGACTGTTTTTCCTGAAAAAGAAACGGAGCGGGTTGGCTGTAATAACATTTTTTTGCTGGCCAGCAATTGAGCAAGCATCGAGTCGATGTCTGCCCGGTGTGGTGACGTACTGATGAGCTGCTTTTGCGTGGCTGGCTGATTTAAAGCATCAGAGCGTGAAAGCCTGACCTGATTCTGTAATTGGGACTGAAAACCTGAAGCAATGGGATCCAGGGGCCGATAGTTTATCCTTTCACTATTTAATGCTGTCATGTATGGCATAGAAGGCAGAGCACGAATAGCCGTCATAAATAACCTCTCCGTCTGATTAAAAATTCAATGAAATAGCTTTTGTTAAGGTAACCCCTGAGTAATTAAATTTTTTCGAGCGAATTTATATCCATGCCCTGCAAAAGATGCGTATTCATCCTGTTGAAAGGCGGCCGGGCAATTACAATGATACCCACCATAAACATCCGGCTTCATGCAGAGATTTTGACTACTTATCATAGATCTCATGGCTTATTTGCCGACCTGCTCGCTCACAGATAATAAGCTGGGAAAAAGTTGAAATTTAAAGCTTTAAACAGGAAACCATTAAATGTCGCCTGATAATAACTTATTCTCCTCAAGGCATCAGCGAGCTTTCACTAATCGCCCGATGACCGGTTCAACAATTTGCAGAAATACATCAGCGTTATTAAAAGCACGTGCAGAAATAATGGCACCATGCACCGTTGCCATTAGTGATTTTGCCTCTGTAGCGGCACTTTCTCGCAGGGAAAATACGCCGTTCTTCTCACCCCTGGCCAGCACGTCAGTGAGCCAGTCAGTGAGATCGGAAAAATGAGCACTGACTTCCTGAGCCACTTCTTTGGGTAATACTGGTAATTCGACCGCCAGCATCACGCAAATACAGAAAGGCGAACTGTTCTCTTTTATGCAGGTTGCCCAGAAGTTCACATAGCTGTTAATTTCGCCCAGTGCATCTCCGGCGAAGTGCTGGCTGGTGGCAGCCAATCCTGCGCGTGCCTGCTGACGATAATCACTCACGACCGCCTGAACCAGATCTGCTTTACCCGGGAAATGGTGGTGAATACTGGACTTGCGAATCTGTACCCGCTCAGCTAAATCGGCATAGCTGAAGCTGTTGTAACCGCCAGAGGTGAGCAGCCCGCGGGTATGATGCATAATTTCTTCGGCTTTCTGTGAACGTTCTGTACTCATGCATGCTCCCGGCAGCAACAATAAAATAACGTCAAATCTTTAAACGGCCCTGAACCTACTGACCGTCAGCCGGGTTGTCAAGTGCACCTGGCGCGTGGCGTTTAGGTGAACCCGCCATACTGCTGAATACACCATCGCGCAGAATTAACGCGTGGAACAAGGCTGCGGCAAGATGCAACATGACGGTCATGAACAACGCCAGGGCCACCCAGCTGTGAAGCGGCCGCAAAACCGCAAAGGCGTCGTTGCTGACCGGAACAATGGGCGGCAACACCAGATGACCCAGCGTAACGGGATAGCCGCCCGCCGACAGCATCGCCCAGCCGATGAGCGGCTGAGCCAGCATCATGGCATACAGTGCCCAGTGTGAGAGATGTGCTGACAATTTCTGCCAGGCAGGCAGCGTGGCCGGCAGTGCTGGTGTAGGGGTGGTGAAGCGCAGCCAGAGCCGCACAATGACCAGCACCAGAATCATCAGACCCAGCGGCTTATGAATGGCCACCAGCAGGCCGTGCAATGTCGAAACCGTGGATACCATTGCGACGCCAATAAACAGCATGGCCATAATCGCCGCCGCCATCAGCCAGTGGATGATGCGCAGTGCTGGGTGAAAAGTAGTGACATGTTTCATCAGTGGGCCCCTGCCTGTTCATGGGTGCGTGCATTATAAGATTTGGCGTACGCAGACGAACGGGCATTCAGAAGCGGATCGTCCGATGCGGTAATGCCATCCGGTAATATCAGCGGGTCATAATTAATATCGTTACAGGCACCCTGCTGCTGTGGCGTCATTTTAGTGATGGTCAGCATTCCGGCATTGATCTTCTGACGATCGGCAGGCCATTCAATCGTTGCGTCATTGCTTTTATCACCCACGCCGGCGACGGTAATAATCAGGTCCCATTTCTGCGGCCCCTGCGCCAGCCGCTGCTGCAGATCGCGTTGCAGGAAATCAGTGTCCTCTTTCTCTTTTTCATCCATCGGCTGATAGTCAGCGTGCGGCACCATACTCCAGCGCACCAGATGTGGATGACCTTGTAGATCAATGAAATTAAAGGCGTTCAGGCTGTTAAATCGATCGCGGGTCCAGCTGGAAGCGGGCATATATTGTTTAGCCCAGGCAAAAAAGGGTTTGATCTCAGGATGCTGCCGTACAAAAGCCTGCATCCTGGCAGGGTGAGGTTTACCGGTTCTTGCATCCGGCAGCGTGGCGGTTTGCAGATCGTAAAAGCCCTGAACGCTTTGTACCGGGAAAAACGGCATTGCATTCATGCCAGTGCGCCACTGCTCACCATTTTTCTGATAAAACGCCAGCGCCATACTGCGAACCGGTACCGCATAATCAGGCGCATTCGGATTGCCGCCTGCGATAGCGAAACGGCCCACCACCGGTGTAACGCCAGGGGCGAATAGCGCCGCGCGTGACAGGCTACTGGCGTTACCGTTAGCGGTAAAGTCGCCTATGATACAGACGCCTTTAGCATGATTACGGCGATAGCCAGGGTGGTGACCGCCAGATTTTTCTAAAGCCACCACCAGCTTGTCCGATGTCAGGCGGCTGGTCTCCAGCCACCCGCCTGCCCACAGGATCAGTACGGTCAGCAGCAAAGGGGCCATCGCAATAAGCGCCAGCCGCAGGATTGTCTGACGTGCAGTAAGAAAAGGTTTATTCATCAATACACTCTACATTGCAGAAGCTGAAGTCCACGCGCATCCCGTACCCTTTGCATGCGATTACAGGAAAGCATTTATAATTACGACTGATGCCTCCCATGAATCTACTAGTAGGTAGACTGGCAAGTCAAACGAATGTCTTCCTTTTTTTTAACCTGCGGTGCTCTTGCTGCAAGTCTGATGACAGATGCTCATCAACAAAAGGCCACTTACCTTTTACAGGTATCAGAATGATCTAAAAACGCTGACTGAGCTGCTTATTTATTTCGCCTTTGACATTCCAGCGATTACAAAGGATATTCTCCCGGTCATAATCCTTTCTCAAGTCACCCATCGTCAGAACATTATGAATTACACTTGAAGCAGAACAAAACGCTGCCCCAGCTCGCTGATGTTGAATATTTTTTTGACTAATTTTAGAAAAACAACTTACGAAACACTCTGTTCTGAATAATGATTATGGGCAATGAAATTAATTATCATTTTTTCATTTCAGGCCAACAGAAGGTTATTCTGACTGAACTGAAAATCAGAAATATAACCGGAATGATATTGAGACGCTTCAATTCGCATATTTTTTCAGCTCTGTTTACTGCGTCTTATTCTCAGTTAAGGCGGCACAGCGGAGTGATGGCAGGAGAGGAAGGTTCTGGATGGCGCCCGCCATCGGCGCCATCAACCTTAATGCATTTTGCGTGTAAAAAAGCCAATTGCTTCCTGGCATAATGCTTTCAGTTTGCTGTCACGCGTCTCTTCGCTCAGGCGAAACAGAGCGTCCGTAATGTCGTGAAAGTGAACCGGCTCTCCCGCCTTGATCAAATCACTGACGACCGCGCCAACCAGTGCACGGATCTCGTTATCGTTGTCGTACTTCACACGACCTCCCGATGGTGTATGCATATACAGTCTAACATTATCGGGTGTCAAAAAACAAAAAAGCCGTCTTAACGGAAATATAAGCGAAGCGGCAAACAGGCTATAAATCACCCAGGCCAGTATTTGAACTGACGTTATTTAAGTCAGCACCGTGTGCCTGCCAGTAAATAGCCAAAAGAGTGTCATCACTGCCAGAATCTGACTTTGCAAATACCGGAAGTGAGCCGATCATTTATATCGTTTAACGGAACCCTAAGTTTGAGGTTTATAAAATCCGTTATTCCTGTCCCCGGTGCCGCATTTTTCACGCTGCCAGCCAGCGATGCTTTGAACAACGCGTTTCAGTTGAAGCAAAGCTGTTAGCCAGTATTATGATAAAACTCTGGTTATCCTCTGCTGTCGCGAGTCCTGCATGGCTAAATTCACCCTCAAACAGATTGCTGCCCAGTCCGGGCTTAGCCTTGCCACTATCGATCGTGCCCTACATCAGCGTGGCAACGTTCATGCGCGCACTCAGCATCGGATTCAGCAGGCGATAGCGGACCTGGAACTGATGCAAAAAGCCGGACTCGCAAAAGGCAGAACGATTTATTTCGACGTCATCATGCATACCCCTGACCGCTTTCAGCCACTGATACGTGAAGCGCTCAGCAGTCAGATCGCCAGCTTTGCTGCTTTCAGACTTCAGTTGCGTTTCCACTTTGGCGCGAATCTCACAGCGGAAGCCATTAATGCGCTGCTGAACAAAAAGGCGCTTCACAGTCACGGTGTCATTCTGAAAGCGGCCTGCTCCAATGAGCTGAATCCCACTATTGAATCGCTCCTGAAACAACGCGTTCCGGTGGTCACCATGATGAGTGATTTACCCGGCAGTGCGCGCCTGCGCTATATCGGCATGGATAACTTTGATGCTGGTAAAGTGGCGGCTTTTCTGATGTCAAAATGGCTGCGGGTCAGCCGTTCGCATATTGTGGCGGTAACCGGCAGTCGCGATTTCATCGGTGAACAGGAGAGAATCCAGGGTTTTCAGCGGGCGATGCAGCAGTTTGCGCCTCAGCATCAGGTGAGCGTGGTGGCGGGCGGATATGGCATTGACGCGCGGATGCATCAGTCGGTGACGCAGTTTTTGCAGAGCCATCCGGATACGGATGCGGTCTATACGGTCGGCGGCGGTAATCCCGGCATCCTGCGCGCATTTGCCGAACAAAAGCGGCATGTGAACGCATGTATTGGTCACGATCTCGATCAGGAGAATTGTGCCCTGCTGCAGGCGGGTAAGATTGATGCACTGATCGAGCACAATTTACAGCTCGACGCATTGCACGCCTTCAGAACATTGCTGGAGTTTCATGGCTTTCTGCCCGCCTCCGAACCGCCCGCGCCCTATTCTAAAATCAATATTATCACCCGATACAACATGACAGCCTGAAGCACTGACACGTTGTAACCCCGCATAACACCATGAAGTACATTGCGATTGCGGAGTCTCTGGATGGCTCTTCGGTTGACCGGCTCAGGTTGGTCAGCGATAACCACTATCCGCGCTGACTAACCGGAGGCCTTTCTCACAACCTGACGTGATCGATCAACGCCCTCAGCTTCGGGGCCAGGTTTTTACGGCTGGGAAAATAGAGATAAAACCCGGCAAAGCTGGGTAACCACTCATCAAGTACCGTCACCAGTTCGCCGCGTGCAATGTAAGGCTGAAAGGTCTCTTCCATGCCAAAGCTGATGCCGCCTCCGGCGCAGGCAGTGCGGATCATCACCCCCATGTCGTTGGTAGTCAGCTGCGGATTGACCGCAACATCAAACTCCCGTCCCTGCTCAGCAAACTCCCAGCGATAAGGCGCCAGGCCTGGCCCTTTACGCCAGCCGATGCAGCGATGAGTGACCAGCTCTTCAGGATGCCGCGGCGTGCCTGCACGCGCCAGATAAGAGGGTGATGCTACCGCCACCTGACGCTGCGCAGTGGAGACCGGCACCGCAATCATATCCTGTCCGATCACCTCGCCCAGCCGCACGCCTGCGTCATAGCCCTGCCCGACAATATCAAACTCGTCATCGGTCACGGTGATCTCCAGCTCAACCTGCGGGTAGGCGGTAATAAAGCTCGCCAGCAGTTCGCCTCCCAGCATCCGCTCAGCAATCGAGGAGATCGCCAGCCGCAACTGACCACGCGGTTCAGCCGCCAGCTCGGCAATATCGGTGACGGCGCGGTTAAGCTGCTTGATCGCCGGAGCCACTTCCGCATAGAGCCGCTGTCCAGCTTCTGTCAGCTGAACCGAGCGCGTGGTGCGCTGCATCAGTGAGATGTTAAGCCGGTCTTCCAGACGCCGCAGGCTCTGGCTGATCGCCGGTCGGGTCACGCCAAGCTGTTCCGCTGCCAGACGGAAATTTCGGGTCTGCGCCACAATTACAAAAACTTCGAGGGCATTCTTGTCCGTATTCATTGGTCAGATTTGGTTACCAGTCCGTAAAGCGTCAGGTGGATTATCTTTATAATCCAGCCGCCGTATGATCGCCAGTGACAACCTGACTGGAGAGACAAAATGACGCAGAAAGTGATTTTAATTACCGGTGCCTCAAGCGGTATCGGTGCAGGCATCGCACGTGAACTGGCAAAAACCGATGCCATTCTATTACTGGGCGCGCGGCGCGAAAGCCGTCTGGCCGCGCTGGCTGAGGAGCTGCGGTTTAATGGCTCTGAGGTGGCGATCAAAGCGCTGGACGTTACGCGCCGCGAAGATGTTACGCAGTTTGTGGCGTTTGCTCTGGAGAAGTGGGGACGGGTTGATGTGATGATTAACAATGCCGGGATTATGCCCCTGTCACCAATGGCCTCGCTCAGGGTCGAAGAGTGGGATCGGATGATCGATGTGAACATCAAAGGCGTACTCTATGGCATCGCGGCGGTGCTGCCGACCATGCTGGGCCACCAGCGCGGACACATCATCAATATCGCATCAATCGGTTCGCTGGCCGTGTCACCCACGGCGGCAGTTTACTGTGCCACCAAGTTTGCGGTGCGGGCGATTTCTGACGGTTTACGGCAGGAGAACAGTCAGCTACGTGTGACCTGTGTCCATCCCGGTGTGGTCGAGAGCGAGCTGGCCTCAACCATTACCGACCCGACAGCTGCCGAGGCGATGCAACATTATCGCGCTATCGCGCTGCAACCGGATGCCATTGGCCGCGCCGTGCGCTATGCGATTGAGCAGCCTGAAGAGGTGGATGTAAACGAGATTGTCGTGCGGCCAACCCGCACACAGCAGTAAGCAACCGGCCCGCTGCGCGATGTGCAGCGGGCCGGAATATCAGTAAAGGCTTCTGCGGGTTCGCTGCACGGTAACGGCAATGGCCGTCAGTGCCACCAGCATCAGAAACACGCCCAGGCCAACCATCGCGTTAAACCCATAGGTTTTAAACAGCAGCAGCCCGGCGATACAGCCGCTCAGGAAGGAGAATACCGTGGTCAGATGGGTATGCAGAACCTTCTGGAAGAAGCGACGATCGTCGGTTTCCAGATGTACAGCATGAGACGTATGCGCAAAAATCCACGACCCAAGCGCTATGCCCGCATCGGTCAGCGTGCCGGTAATATGGGTCGATCTGACGCGGCCATTGGAGAGCTGCGTCGAGGTCGCATTGTGAATACCCATCAAAAAGCCCAGCATTATCAGAACTTCCCCGTTAAAGCTTGGCCGGTAGAACACGATCTCAAAGATCGATGCCGCCGTCAGCGCCGCGCCTTCTGCCAGAATAATCAGACAGAAAATGGTGCGTAACTTATGCCTGATCCCCACCACTACCGCCAGCCGGGCTACGGTACAGCCCAGTACAAAGGCAACAATCAGCGCCATCAAAAACAGCATAGTGTGAAGATCGCTGGTGGTGACTTCCTGAGATATCTGCGAGGTGTTGCCGGTCATATGCGATGGGAAAAATCCAAACGCGCCCAGCGCCATGGCATTAAGGATACCAGCGGTGGTCGCCAGCACCAGCGCCAGCAGTCGGTCTTCGGTATGTGAACGAACTTTCTTCTTTTTTATCAGCACAGGCTTCCCCACATCAGGTGAATGCAAAACGTTCTTATAAGGCTTCAAGCATACAACCTGATGAGAATTATTCCTGTCAGAACCAGATAACTCTGATGAAATAAGCCATTAATTTTGCTGATTTTTATAAAGCAGATTCAGTTTACTTTTAAAAGTGTCAACCACGCGATGATCCACCAGCGAGCAAGCCCTGCCAGGCCTGATGGCAAACTCAGTCAACGATAAAGAGTTGTGCGCCTGTCGCTGTAAAAGAACGATGCGGTTCAGCCTCATCCGCAACCTGATAGCTTACGCCCGGAGTCAGCACAAAACGGCGGCCATCGGCCAGTTCAGTATGCAACTCACCCGCCATGCAGAGCAGAATATGACCTTTGGTGCACCAGTGGTCGGCGACATAGCCTGGCGAGTAGTCGACCATGCGAACCCGGATGTCGTTAAATTTCATGGTTCGCCAGGTCGCGTGTCCCTGTTCGCCGGGATGTATCGTTTCTTCAATCTGATCCCACTGCGTCAGGCCAAACGGCAGATTGTCTATTTTCATGCGATTCCCCTGTTGAGGATGAATGTTAAGTCAGCGCCTGGATAACGGCCTCTTGCGCGTGGATCAGCGTGGTATCAAACAGCGGCACGCTGGCATCGGTGGCATCCACCAGCAAGGTAATTTCGGTGCAGCCCAGAATAATGGCTTCAGCCCCCTGCGCCACCAGTGACTGCATAATCTCCCTGTAGCGACGACGCGACGCGGGATTGATTTCGCCCAGGCAAAGCTCGTGGTAGATCACCTCATGTACAAACAGACGATCCGCTTCATCGGGCGTCATCACCTCAAGGCCGAACTGCTGCTGAAGACGCCCGCGATAAAAATCCTGCTCCATAGTGAAGCGCGTCGCCAGTAATCCGACCTTACGTATCCCGGCCTGCTGAATGCGGCGTCCGGTGGCATCGGCAATATGCAGCAGCGGTATGCCTGTTGCGGCGCTGATTTGCGCCGCCACTTTATGCATGGTGTTGGTACAGAGCACGATGAACTGCGCGCCAGCCCGTTCCAGATTGCGTGCCGCGTCAGCCAGGATCTCGCCCGCCTGCTGCCATTCGCCCGCAGCCTGAAGCTGCTCGATGCGCTGGAAGTCGACGCTCCAGAGCACCAGTTCCGCTGAATGCAGGCCACCCAGTTGCTGTTTAACCTGCTGATTGAGAATGCGGTAATAGAGCGCGGTGGATTCCCATGACATGCCGCCTAACAGACCAATAACTTTCACACTGTACTCCGGTTTCAGAGGGTTTATTCCAGCATGCCAGATCGCCATTGAACGGCAACGGCTTTGTTCAGGCTGCCCTGTGTTGCGCTCTGAAGCGGCAGGCCATCGCCATCAGCAACACGACGCCAGCGCTCATGATCAGCCAGGCCTGATTAAGAGACGCGCCGCTGTCACGCACCCAGCCCGCGACCAGCGGCATCAGCGCCGCAATCAGGTATCCGCCACCCTGCACCCTGGACAGCAGAGCCGCCGCTTCCCGGGCGCTGCGCGCATGATCCAGCGTGACAATCAACGACAGCGGAAACAGTGCGCCGATGCCCGTACCCAGCAACAGCGCAGAGAGCAGCGGCATCGTATTCGGGTAAACCACAAGGCTTAGCAGCCCTGCCAGCAGCAGGGCCAGCACGCCGAGCAGCAGCGGACGGCGATCGGGAAAGCGATGTAAGGTTGCTGTGACGATGAAACCTGCCACCACTTCGGTTAACGTCAACGCTGCGAGCAGATAGCCACTGTGGCGCGCACTCCAGCCCAGCTGAATATAAAATGGCGGCAGCCAGGCCAGGACCAGCGTGTAAGCCCCGGTGCCAATGCCGAAAAAGAGCGTCAGCAGCAGTGTTCGCGGCGCTGGCAGCGTCATTGCCTCAGACGCCAGGCTCACCTGCGGCGATCGCCTGACTGCAACCAGCCAGATTAACAGCGCTATCAGCGTTAACCCGCCGGAGAGCGCCAGCGCGGGTTGCAGACCCAGCAGTGAAAACAGCGGTTCGGCACTGGCTGCCGTCAGCGCTGCGCCCGCCATAATTCCGGTGCTGAACAGTGCCATCAGCGCCGCCGCTGCGTCAGCAAAACGTTGCCGGATCAGCGCGGGCATCATTGCCTGGATTACGCCAATGCCTGCGCCACCCGCCAGCGCGGTAAGCATCAGCTGAGCGGAGGTCAGGTTAAGGCCGCGCCACAGGCAGGCGACCGTCAGACAGAGCAACCCGATGGCAATGCCGGTTACCGGCCCGAAGCGGGCGATCAGCCATGGGCCAGAGAGTGCCGCCAGGCCCATCATCGCCATCGGCAATGTGGTCAGCAGGCTGAACACCGTAGCCGACAGCCCGGTCTGCTGTTGCAACACCGGAAACAACGGGCCGATAATGGCCAGCATCGACCGCAGGTTGAGTCCGACCAGAAAAACGATCGCGGCAAACAGAATGGGGAAAATTTTCATCATGTACGCTCAGCCATGAAATTGACGATGACAGCACCGGGCTGCCACTATTTATCTTAACGTTAAGATAAATACCGTCCACTGTTAAGAGGCTGAGCACAACCCGACAACATAACCCCGACATTTGCAGGTGATTTATGCATGACCATATTGATTTCGTTGTCAGCCAGTGGGACAACGCGATGCCCGACCTGGACACCACTTCCATGCGTATTTTCGGCAGAATGCTGCGGCTGATGAAACATCTGGCTAAAGCGCGCAGTGAGGCACTGGCGCCGTTTGGTTTTCAGGAGGGGGAATTTGATGTGCTGGCGACACTGCGACGGGCGGGATCCCCTTATCGGCTGTCACCCACGCAGCTCTACCAGTCGCTGCTGGTGACCTCCGGCGCAATGACAAATCGCCTGAACCGGCTGGAGCAGCAGCATCTGATTGAACGTTTTGCCGCGCCGGATGATAAGCGCAGCATGCTGGTGGGGCTGACGCCGCACGGCCAGCAGCAGATTGAACAGGCACTTCGTGCACATACCGCCATTCAGGAGGCGGTGCTGGCACCGCTGGCCGCATCAGAGCGCACCGAACTGGAGGGGTTACTGAAAACGCTGCTGCTGGCCTTTCCCGGCGAGGCAACAGCCGAATAAAAACGCCGTCAGCGCTGCAGTTCCGCTACCGTCATGGTGAAGATAACGGGCTGGTCATCGGCACTGGCATAGGCATGGGGCATATCGGTACGGGCCACCGCTGCACAGCCCTGCTGAATCACCAGAGTCTGCTCACCCACGGTCAGAGCCAGCGTGCCCTGCTCGACGTGCAGCAGTTCCAGCGTGCCCGACGAGTGGCCGGTGGAACTGAACACCTCGCCTGCAAACATCTGCCAGCGCCATAGCTCGATCATATCTGGCCCACGGGTACCGGCCAGCAGCTGCGCACTCCCGCCCTGCTCACCCTGCCACAGCACGGGCATTTCGCTGTTTTCAATCAGCCAGGCGTCAGGTGCATGTGAGATGCTAACGATATCCGCTACCGAAACGCCCAGTGCGGCAGCTATCTTGCAGAGAATGGCGATGCTGGGATTGGCAGCGCCCTTTTCGATTTCAACCAGCATCCCTTTACTGACGCCTGCCCGGCGGGATAACTCATCCAGCGAGAGTTTCTGGCTTTTGCGCCAGCTTTTTATGCGGTCTGAAACAGCCTGACTGACAGTGGCGACATCAGCACCTGCATCGGTCGTTATATTGACTTTATTGGTCATCGGTCATTACTATGAAATAAATTAGTCACTGAGAGAGTATCCGATGTTATCTGTTCGTCCGTCAATCGATCCAGCTATTTTCACACTCGCCCCTGGCTTTCGTGCCATGAGCATTACTGTGGAAGCCACATCCATTACCCGGTCAGAAGTCGCCAGCGATGCACTGAAAAGCGCATGCCAGCAGGTCATACAGGATGATGTGGTCTGGGCAGATGCGCACCTTGCGGCATGGGCTGAGGTGTTCAGGGCCTTTGGTGCCAAAGCGAAGCGCACGCCCTGTTCGGCTGAAGCATTGCGTAAACGGGTGCTGCGGGATGGCACACTGCCTGCTATTGATCCGGTTGTCGATCTCTACAACGCCATAAGCATTCGTTACGCCCTGCCGGTCGGCGGTGAGAATATTGCGGCTTATACAGGCGCGCCACGTCTGGTGATTGCTGACGGCAGTGAACGTTTCGATACCGTCAAAGAGGGCGAAGTCGTTTATGAATCGCCGGAACCGGGCGAAGTGATCTGGCGCGACGATCAGGGCGTAACCTGCCGCCGCTGGAACTGGCGTCAGGGCGTGCGTACCCGACTGGATGCCAGTGCGCAACAGATGTGGTTTATACTGGAAAGCCTGCCCGCTATGCCGCTCTCCGCGCTGCAACAGGCCAGCGACGAGCTGGTCTCGGGATTGCAGCAGATGATGCCAGGTGCGCAGATCGGTAAGACGCTAATCGAAGCGCCCGCAGGCTGAACAGGGACTTGCTTTAACGGGGTTAACGCTGAGCTGAATCTGTGGCAGGATACGCGCCCTGCGTCTGGCCATACCCGGCTGACTTAACTGACCACACCCGGTGACCATAATGGCCAAAGTAAAATTCATCTTTCCCCTGCTGCTGGTCGTCGCTCTCGCTGCCTGGTGGTTTATCCCCCACGACAGTGAGGAAGACAAAGCGTATTACGTCGCGGTGTTCTGCGCGATTGATCACCACGGTCAGCAGCCGTTCGACCAGCAGATGCGAAATGTTATTGAAGGCGGCAATTCTGACTATGCGCTGCAGAAAATAGCCTATAAACCGCAGCTGGGACGCAGCGTGATTGGCCGCTGGGAGCAACTGAAAGCCGATGAGCAGCAGCGCGCCGCGCAGGATAATGTGGTCTGCCAGCAACTGCTGAAGCGCTAAGTGGTGGCGGGGAGTAATATCTGATGATTCACATGATGAAGGAGAAAATATGACCCTGCCAGAACGCAAAAATTATCCGCAACTGGGCGAAGTCAACGCGCCTTATGTCCATGCAGTGAAACAGGGTGAGACGCTGTACGTCTCCGGCCTGACCGCCTTTGGCACGGCCGCTCAGCAGGGTAATATGGCTGAACAGGCTGAAGCCATCTTTGAACAACTCAGAGCCGTTGCTGCTGCTGAAAATACGTCGCTTGCCGCGCTGCTCAAAGTCACAATATTCATCACCTCGTTCACAGAAATCGCCGCGCTGCGGGACGTGCTCTATCGCAATTATGGCGAACATCTGCCCGCCAGCTCGCTGGTGCAGGTCAGCGGACTATTCTCCACTGACCTGCGCATTGAGATTGAGGCCATTTTTGCCCTCTGAGTGGCAATCTGCATCAAGACCGCTGCTACAGCTGCAGATCTGAAGCGGCAGCGCCTCGCGCCAGATAACCGATGCGATAGACCTCCGGGCCGGATGCCGGTCGCTGCTGTGATGCGTTAACGGTTAATCCCTGCCAGCGAGTCACATCCCAGGCGCTGAAGCCTGTTGGCATTGGCAGTGCGGCAAGGTTCGCATGCGGAGGAATCGTCCAGCGGTTCAGCGTTATAAAACGGGCTTCAGCCAGATCAGTGATGAGAGTCTGTTCCTCAAACGCCAGCCAGCTTTCGATGGTCGGCCAGCCAAAATCCCTCACCAGCGCCGCAAAACCCGGACTTTGCAGGAATCGCTGCATGCCACTCGCCTCCCGCCAGAAATAGAGCGGTGCATAGCGATGTTCATTGAGTCCCCCATCCTCGCGGCAGGCGTAAAGATACGCTTTTGCCACCAGCCCCGGAAAGCCATCCAGCCGGGCACCGTTCAGTCGGATACGCTGTTCAATGATGCCCATTTCGTAGTCCGCAGGCAGCGTAAAGCGATAGTGCATGATAATCATAACGCCGCCTGTGCCAGCATCTGGCCGCCGCTAAAGCTCCACTCTTCGCTGCTGTTAAACTGAATGATGATCATCACATCATCAGAATCGATTGCCATCTCTGTCTGAAGTGCCGCGCAAAGTGCGTGATAAAAGCGTTGCTTCTGTTGCCGGGAACGCGGGCGACCTGCCGTTATCTGAAACAGCACGAAATTTTCGCTGCGTCCGCCGCTGAGATAATGGCGATCAAACACACGCTGAGGGATGGGCAGCATCTCAATGACCTGAAAACAGCCCTGCTCAGGCACATCAAATTCTGCGACCAGCGCCTGCTGAAGCAGCGTGGAGAGCAGATGCAGATCCGCATCGCTGTAACCTTGCCGCAAGGTAATCCGGGTGAAGGGCATCAGTGATTATCCTCCAGATAGCTCAGCGCAGTCACGGCAGCGGGCCAGCCTGCATAAAACGCCAGATGCGTGAAGCTCTCCACCAGTTCATCCTGCGTCAGTCCATTTTGCCGGGCGTAATTAATGTGCTATGGCAGCTGCTGGACGCGCCCCAGCGCAGTTAAGGTTGCCAGCGTCAGCAGGCTGCGCTCACGCGGTGATAGCAGACCACGCTGCCAGATATCGCCAAACAACACCTGCTGCGTCAGTTCAGCCAGTTTTGGCGCGCGCTGCGCCAGTGTTTCCAGCTCCAGTGATTTTTTCATTGCACACTCCTCGTTGGTCAGAGAGAGTGTCACTCAGCTCGTTAATCCTGAAAATCAAATTAATCAGCATCCACTATCCGTATTTTAAGGACAATAATGAACAAAGTACCGGAATCGCTCGACATGGATGCGCTGCGCAGCTTCGTGGCGGGCATTGATGCGGGTAGCTTTGCTCTCGCGGCACAGCACCTCTGCCGATCAACCTCAGCCGTCAGTGCGCAGCTTAAAAAACTGGAGCAGCAATGCGGTACCGCGCTGGTGATGAAAAAAGGGCGGCATCTGCAATTAACCCGCAGTGGCGAGCAGCTGATGAGTTATGCCAGGCGTCTGCTGTCATTGAATGATGAGACTTTGCGGGCAGTAAAAGGCGAAGCGTTGCAGGGCGAAATTCGCATCGGCATGCAGGAGGATTTTGGCGAGGCGCTGATGCCTGCCATTCTCGGCGCGTTTAACCGGCAGCATCCGGACGTGATGCTGACCGCTCGCGTCGACCGAAATCTGGCGCTATTAACGGCACTGGCTCGCCATGAGCTGGATTTAGCGCTGCTGTGGCAGGCGGAACAGCAATCCGGCACGCAGGTAATCGGTCAGTGTCCGTTAGTCTGGATACAACATCCGGCGTTTGATCTGGCGGGATTTCTGCAGCGTGGCGAGCCGCTGCCGCTGGTGGCCTTTGATGCGCCTTGTGTGATGCGATCCCGCGCCACCGGGGCGCTGGATAAGGCGGGCATTCCGTGGCGCGTGGTGTTTACCAGCCACAGTCTGAGTGGCATCTGGGCCGCGCTGCAGGCCGGACTGGGGATCACCCTGCGGACCCGCGCGGGATTGCCGGAGGGGCTGGTGACAGAATCACAGCGACTGCCGCAGCCGGGCCATCTGGGTATTGCGCTGGCCCGCTCAGACCAGAGTGATGATCCCGCGCGTACGCTGTTGCAGCACCTGATCACCGAAGCTGCCCTGCCCTACGTTCAGCGCTGAGTTAAAATGCCTGCTGAATCAGTAACGAACAGTATTCCGCTGAAACGTCGCGATCGCCAAACAGTATGTGGAACATCACGGGCGCGACAGCGACATCAACGAGACGATCAACGTCAAAACCCGCTTCCCCGCGCGCGATGGCCCGGTTGTTCAGGGTTTCAAGATGCTGATAGGTGAATACACAGCATTTATGGCTGGCCTCTTCAGCATGACTGCCAATTACATCGGCAAGCAGCTCACGACCCACTTTTGAAGACATCTCTTCAGCATACTGCTGAATGAACGCGGTAAGATCGCCGATCATCGAGCCGGTATCTTCCGGATCGGCAATCGGACGCATCCTCGCCACGGCCACATCCGCCAGCAACTGGGCCAGATCGCCCCAGCGTCGATAAATCGTGGACGGCGTTACGCCTGCCTGTTCGGCAATCATCGGTACGGTAATGGCGGAACGATCCAATGTTTCCAGCAGCCGGTTAACGGTGTCATGCACTTCCGCCTGAATACGGGCGCTGCGCCCGCCCTGACGTATCATCTCCCTTGCCATCTCGTTCTCCTGCTTTTATCTGCCTCAACGTTTTGGTTAACGCAACGATGTTGCATTAACAGATAGCGGCAGTGTACCGCATCTCAGGCTGAGCAGGCGCTAAAGTGTGCGATCGGGCGTGTGACAATCAGGGCTGAAGTTTACTCAGGCCCGCTTTGACCGGTTCTCCGCTGAAATGAGACGAACGGTTATCTGATGCGCCTATCCACAACAAACTGACTGCCATTACCGCTGAAATAAAAATCGTACGAATATCCATAAATCCTCCCCTGAGTAAGGCGGTTAATGTAATCCAGTCAGCAGGGAATTAATCGCGGGATAAGAGAGGGTTTCTCAGAGGTTTAAGACTGTAAGAGGACGCAGACAACGCTGCGCCCGACTCGCAAAGTGGAAAATCAGACGTTAAGCGCGTTGCCAGCGTCAAGCCATTCCCGGCGGCTCAGGGCATACATCAGGCTGGGAGGCAGCCCTTCCAGATCGTTGACCTTTTTCAAAAACGTTAAACCTGCCTTTTCCAGCACCCGGCGCGAAGCCAGATGGTTTTCACGCACCACGCCTGTGATGACGCTGAGTCCGGCCTCCTCAAATCCATAGCGAATGGCTCTGCGTGAAAGCTCAGTGGCATATCCTTTTCCCCACGCATCTGGCTCAAACCGGTAGCCGAGGTTATTGGTCTGACGGCCGTCAAACTGGCTTCTGAAGACGCCACCAAAGCCGATGATTTTTTCCGGATCGGCTTTCTCAAATATTGTCCAGTCGCCGAACCCCTGATCCCGGTAGTTATCCTGTATACGCTCCATCGCCTGAACAGCATATTCCCTGTCAGGCCACGGGCCTCGCGGGTTAAATTTATGCGTTTCCGGGTCGCCATAAATTCTGAACAGGTCGTCAAGATCCTCACGAAGGGTAAATCTGTAGAGCAACCGCTCTGATTCCCAAACCATCCTTTTGCTCCTTATGGGTACTGATCAGGTTAATCCTTTATATCAGCAGGTTGTTCTGATACCAACACCTGGGTTTTACAGGTCAGGCATGATAATCCCTTCCTGTTTAAGCGGGATTCACAGATCATAGTGAATAGTGATCACAAAGGACGGTGCAGTGTCTCTGACTCTGCAGCTATTGGTGTTAGAGTTTTGGTTAAACCTGCGCGTCGGATCTGTGGTGTCTAATCGTCAGCGTCCTGAGGATCTGATCAATGAAAGGAAAGTGCAAATATGGCTGAACAGAGCAGCATAGTGACGGAACTGACCGAACTTGAACGTCTTTATGGCACTGTCGCCCGGCCTTCTGTGGCTAAGGTGACCGATCATATTCATCCCGCCTATCGTCCGTTTATAGCCGCCTCGCCTTTTGTAGCGCTGGCGACATCGGGACCGGAGGGACTGGATGTTTCACCGCGCGGCGATCCGGCCGGATTTATTGAAATCGAAGATGATAAAACCCTGCTGCTGCCGGACAGACGCGGCAATAATCGCATCGACAGCCTGCGCAATATTCTGCAGGACAATCGGGTCGCGCTGCTTTTTCTCATTCCTGGCATTGGCGAGACGCTACGCGTTAACGGTACGGCGGCGATCAGCACCGACACGGCGCTGCTTGAACGCTTTGCTGTCAATAATCAGCTGCCAAAAACCGTGCTGCGCATCCACGTGGAGAGCGTTTTCTTTCAGTGCAGCCGGGCGATTATCCGCTCCGGGTTATGGAACGCTGAAACGCAGATTGCGCGGCAGTCGCTGCCCAGCACCGGCTCGATTCTTAAACAGATTGCGGAAATCGATGGCGATGCCTACGACAAAGCGCTGCCAGAGCGATTAAAGAACTCGCTTTACTAAGCTCCTGCGGGCTGCACTTCAGGCAGCGTGCTGAAGAGGGAAGTGATTATACTTTCGGGCCGCAGATGATCATGCACCTGCGGTCGGAGCCCTGCGAGAGTGTTATGTTACGCAATGCTTTCCAGTATCTGCTTCGCCTGAAGGTAGTCGTATGAGGTCACTTCAATCTTATTATCACTGAGATCGCTGAAATAGACTGACATCGACACGTCGTGATCACTGACGCTGAAAGGGATTTTATTCTTACTGAGTACAGGCAGGAGTTCGTTAAAGGATGACGCTGCCACCCCGAAAGCCACTGTATGGCTCGGATGCTGAGATTTTCTCTGGAAAAGGGAAAGTGATGCTCTGTTATTCCTGATGACAAGTGGCCCGCCCTGCTCAAACCAGAAGTACAGTGCATCGTCGCGGGAAAAGCCCAGAATTTCGCTATACCATTGTTCTGCCTGCCCAATATCTTCTACATACAGATGGATATGATCGATCCCAGCTATCTTCATCATCTGGCTCCATGATTGTCATTAACAGTGAGACTGATTGAAATAGTGTAGATAGACAACCCGCAGAGCACATAAGAACACGTTGCAGGACAAAGACGGGGCAATGGCCTAACGAGAAACAACGCAGTTGAAGGAAGCAATTAAAAAGCGTCACGGTTTAATGGCTATGACGCTTTCATCAGGTCATGAACTTACAGTTAAACGAAGCCTGTAGGCCTTCCCGGATTGAAGAAATCAGTAAGTTATTAAATTTTTGCTGTCGCTGGGTTTTATTTATCGCGGGTCGATAAGGTCTACAACCAGAGACAATATTTCATCCATAACATGTGGCTCTACCCTGGCAGCATAGCTTGCCTTACGCGCTGTCAGGTCAAGCGAACGCACCTGATAACACAGCGCCACGCCGGTCACCTTTCCGGTATCTGTGCTGTTACCGTCCAGAAACACAGTGACTCCCTGTGAGCGCGACGCCACGCCGCCGCTTGTTACCGGCACACAAACTGCCGTCCCCAGAGCTGCAACTAACTCGCGCTGAGAGATAACAAGATAATAATGCGGCCCTTTGAACTCACGCCCTTCAACCGGATCACCATTAACGTGCCAGATTTCGCCCTTCTGCGGCACCCTCCTTGAAACCATCAGATATGCTCCCTGCCTTGCGGCGCGTCATTCAGTCCGTCGACGGCCTCGTCGTTATAACTCTGGATTTCCAGCTGATCGATACCGGCCAGCAACTGAGCAACTGTCCGGCGACCGCGTGGTACACGCGTAACCGGCACAATGTTCACGGATTCGCCTTCAGCGGTCACGTCCAGCTCAATGCCCACGGTCCAGCCTGCTCTGGCAGCAATCTCACTGGGAATAGTTAGCACGACAGCTCCGCCCTGCTGACGAAGTTTTGTTGATGCCATAAGTCCTCCGGTGTGTAACTTAGTAACACATAGATTAGCATAAGGTGACACTAAGTCACACCGCAATAAACGTTAAAGCAAAGATATTGCATTAAGCTCAGAATCACCGTATACCTTATTAAAAGCTAATCCTTTGCATTAAGGTGACTCCCATGAACTCCACCCTGACACCGCAGGCGGCTACCCGCACCACGCTTTTTAGCTTTACCGGTGCGGCGCTGATCTCAGCCACCAGCAGCGCGCCAACGCCGCTCTACCCGCTTTATCGCAGCCTGTTTCATCTGACGCCGACCATGCTGACGCTGATCTTTGGTGCCTATGCTTTCGCGTTGCTGGCCGCGCTGCTGACGGTGGGTAAAGTGTCGGACTATACTGGCCGACGTCCGCTGATGCTGCTGGCACTGGCGATTAACGCGGTCGCGCTAGTGATCTTTATGGTGGCCAGTTCGGCTCCAACCCTGATTGCCGCCCGACTGGTACAGGGCTTTGCTACGGGTATTGCACTGCCGACCTTCGGTGCCAGCCTGATTGACGCCAGTAAAACCCGTGGACCCCTGCTGAATTCGTTCACCGCGTTTCTCGGAATGACGCTCGGCACGCTGACAGGTGGCATTCTGGTCAGCTTTGCGCCGTTTCCTACGGTCACGATTTACGCGCTGCTGATGGTGCTGATGATAGTTGCGATGGCGCTTCTGCCCCTGATACCTGAAACGATTGCGCCTCAGCCGGGTGTACTGGCCGCGCTACGGCCTCAGGTCAGCATTCCGCGCCGCGCACTGGGCCCGTTACTGAAGGTGACGCCGGTAAACATCGCAACATGGATGCTGGGCGGATTTTATCTGTCACTGATGCCCACGATGGTGGCAAATGCAACCGGCCTGACATCGCCGTTTATCGGCGGCTCGATTGTGGCAACGCTGATGCTAAGCGCAACGGCAGCAGTATTACTCTTTCGTCCGTTGCCGCCTGCGCGGGCATTAGTTATTGGTACGCTGATGCTGATGGCGGGTGTCAGCGTCACACTGACAGGCCTCTCCCTGCACAGCGTGGCCCTGCTCTATCTCGGCACCGCCATTGCGGGTCAGGGGTTTGGATCGATTTTCTCCAGCGTGCTGAAGATCATTATGCCGTTAGCGGAGAGTCATGAGCGCGCCGGGTTGTTCTCCGCCTTTTTGATCAAAAGCTATCTCGCCTTTGCCCTGCCCGCGATTGCGGCCGGTATTGCCGCACCCCATATCGGGCTGACCCAGACCGCCTGGTTCTATGGCATGACCCTTATTGTGCTGGCGCTGGTGTCACTCCTGGCGGTCAGAGGTCGCGCGTCAGCCGGCACAGCCTGCTCTTAAACGTCACTGACACGGCCAGATATCGGCCGCGTCATCCACAAACGGCAATTTTCACTTACACTCTACGGATTAATTCCAGCCGCAATCTCTGCGTGATGCCGTGAGTATGATGTCGAAATCCCAATCTGATACGGTCCTGGCCCGGTTTTCACCTGCCACCCGACGCTGGTTTTCTGCAGCTTTTGCTGCGCCGACGCCGGTGCAGAAGGCGGCCTGGCAGGCGATTGCTAGCGGAGAGCATGCGCTGGTGATTGCGCCTACCGGTTCCGGGAAAACGCTTGCGGCCTTTCTCACCGCCATCGACACGCTGTTTCAGGTCAGAACTGACCAGCCCGCTCCCACACGTGAAACGACCACCCGCATTCTCTATATTTCCCCCGTCAAAGCGCTGGCAGCCGACGTGCAGCGCAACCTGAATCTTCCGCTGGCAGGCGTTTACGCCGAACGGCAGGTACTGGATGAACCTGAGATCGCGCTGAATATCGGCATGCGCTCCGGCGATACCCCCACCGCAGAGCGCGCCAGGTTGTTGCGTCGTCCGCCCGATATCCTGATTACCACGCCTGAATCGCTGTTTCTGATGCTGACCTCCAAAGCACGCACCACGCTAAAGGGCGTCGCCACGGTTATTGTCGATGAGGTGCATGCGGTGGCGGGTTCAAAGCGCGGTTCCCAGCTGGCGCTGAGTCTGGAGCGGCTGGACGCGCTACTGGCACAGCCCGCCCAGCGCATCGGGCTTTCCGCCACGGTGCGACCGGTTGAACGGGTAGCGGCCTTTCTCGGCGGCTTTCAGCCGGTTCAGGTGGTAAATCCGGCCGCCGATCGCACGCTGCACCTGACGATCGAAGTGCCGGTTGAGGATATGACCGATATTCCCAGCGCCGATGACCTGACCGGTGAAGCGAGCACTGCAAGCGGATCGATCTGGCCACATATCGAAGCACGCATTCTGCAGCAGGTAATGGCCCATCGCGCCACGCTGGTCTTTGTGAATTCGCGCGGTCTGGCAGAAAAGCTGACGGCGCGGCTCAATGCGCGTTATCTGGTGAATCAAACCGCTGATGAACGGGATGCAGATCGCGGCGACGAAATTATTGCCCGATCACATCACGGATCCGTCTCAAAAGAGCAGAGAGGCGAGATTGAAGCCGCCCTGAAGCAGGGCAGACTGCGCTGCGTGGTGGCGACCTCCAGTCTGGAACTGGGCATTGATATGGGGCCGGTGGATCTGGTGATCCAGGTGGGCGCTCCGCTGTCAGTCGCCAGCGCCTTGCAGCGTGTGGGTCGCGCCGGACATCAGGTTGGCGGCATCTCCACCGGCATCCTGTATCCCCGCACCCGGCGCGATCTGCTGGATTCGGCCGTGATATTACAGTCGATGAGAGCGGGTCACCTCGATGCGCTGGCTCCGCCCCGTAACCCGCTCGATATTCTGGCGCAGCAGACGCTGGCGGCTGTTGCAATGGATCCTCTGCAGGCTGATGACTGGTATGCACAGGTCTGCCGGGCCGATCCATTCCGCACTCTCTCGCGTCGGCTGTTTGATGCCACACTTGATATGCTGGCGGGTAAGTTTCCGTCAGATGATTTTGCTCAGTTGCGGCCACAGCTGGTGTGGGATCGCCAGAGCGGACTGCTGACGGCGCGACCCGGCGCTCAGAATCTGGCCGTGACCAGCGGCGGCACCATTCCCGATCGCGGCATGTTCAGCGTTATCCTGCCTGAAGGCGAAGAGCAGGCGGGCTCCCGTCGGGTCGGCGAACTGGATGAAGAGATGGTCTATGAGTCGCGGGTCAACGACATCATTACTCTGGGTGCAACATCGTGGCGCATCCAGCAGATCACGCACGATCAGGTGCTGGTGGTTCCCGCGCCAGGCCGTGCGGCTCGTCTGCCCTTCTGGCGCGGTGAGGGCGTTGGCCGTTCTGCCGATTCAGGTGCCAGCCTCGGGCTGTTTCTGCGTAACCTGAACAGTGCTTCATCGGATGATGCGCAACAACAGCTGCACGCGCTGGGGCTGGATACCCATGCCGTGACAAATCTGGTGGCTTTACTGGCTGAACAGCGTGTCGCGACCGGCGTACTGCCGGACGATCGCACATTGCTGATTGAACGCTGTCGGGACGAAACTGGCGACTGGCGGGTGATCCTGCACTCGCCATGGGGAAAACGGGTGAATGGGCCCTGGGCGCTGGCGATTTCTGCCCGGATCCAGCACCGCATGGGGATTGATGCTTCCGTCGCAGCCAGCGATGACGGCATCATAGCCCGCTTTCCCGCCAGCGAAGGGCATCTTCCCGGCGCTGACCTGTTTATGTTCGACGCCGACCAGCTCACTCAGGATGTTACGGAGAGTGTCGGGCAATCGGCATTGTTCGCTGCCCGCTTCCGGGAGTGTGCTTCACGCGCGCTGCTGTTGCCGAGGCGCAATCCAGGTAAGCGCTCACCACTCTGGCAGCAGCGGCTGCGCGCCGGTCAGTTGCTGGACGTCGCCCGGCAGTATGATGATTTCCCCATCCTGATCGAAACCGCACGCGAATGCCTGCAGGATGTCTACGATCTGCCCGTCCTGCACCAGCTGATGGAACAACTGGCACAGGGAAACGTAAAGCTGGTCGAGGTGACGACCGAACAGCCCTCGCCTTTCGCCGCCCCACTGTTGTTTGGCTATGTTGCAGAATTTATTTACGCCAGCGATGCCCCACAGGCTGAACGACGCGCCTCTTTGCTGGCGCTCGACAGCAATCTGCTGGGTGAACTGCTCGGCCAGACCAGCAAGCGTGATTTGCTGGCACCTGACGTCGTTGAGCAGGTCGGACAGGAACTGCAGCGCATTGATTCCCGCTATCAGGCACAACACGCCGAAGGCATCATCGATCTGCTGCGAGACCTCGGCCCGCTCTCCGTTGCCGGTATTTCGGCGCGGTTCAGTGGCAATGACCCGCAAATCGCAGAAGCCGTCGCGTTGTTTTCTGCTGCCCGGCGAATAATTCCGGTGATGCTCGCGGGTGAAGAGCGCTGGGCAGTTGTTGAAGATGCGTCTCGCCTCCGCGATGCGCTGGGCACTGAGCTGCCTGACGAGCTGCCCGACACCTTTCTGGAGCCGCAGACCGCTCCACTACGCGATCTGGTGAACCGCTACGCCCGCACCCATACGCTGTTCACCGCCCGACAGCTGGCGACCCATTTGGGTCTGGGCGTGGCCGTCGTGAATGAGATGCTGCTATCCCTGTATCAACATGGCAGCCTGCTGAACACAGGTGCGGCAGCGGGCACATCGGAAACGGAGTGGGTCTCCTCAGAGATCTTCAAAAGGTTGCGCTTACGTTCACTGCAATCAGCGCGCGAAGCAACCCGGCCAGTTTCACCCGCCGCCTGGGTCAGTCTGCTGCTGACGCGACATGGGCTGCTTAACCACGCGCATCAGGGTGTCAGCGGGCTGCTGCGGGTGATAGAGCAACTGGCGGGCGTGCCGTTACCCGCCTCGCTCTGGGAGTCACAAATCCTGCGCGCCAGGATTGCCGACTATCAGCCTGCAATGCTCGATGAACTGTTAGCCAGTGGCGAGGTGATCTGGTGCGGACATAAAGCGCTGGGACAGAATGATGGTCTGATCTCGCTTCACCTCACAGAATTCGCCGCTGAGACGCTGCCGGAGGCTGACGCCACCCCTCTTACGCCGATCCAGCAGGCGACACTTGACGCACTGAGCCGCGGCGGCGCGTGGTTTGTTCATGAGATTATGGCGCAGATAGAGCAGCCGGAGGCACAACCCACCGACATCTATGATGCCTTGTGGCAAGTGGTGTGGCGGGGCTATGTCACGGCAGATAGCTGGATTGCGGTACGTGGGCTGCTGAGCACGCCAGGCGTGACCCGTTCACGACCGGCACGCACTCTGCGCACCCGCTTTGGACAGCGCTTTACGCCTGGCGCATTGCCCGCACGCCGTCCAGTGGTCAACACGCTGGCCGGGCGCTGGTCACAGATTAACCGGCAGGAGATTGCGCCTGCCCGACTGGCTCTTTCGCTGGCAGAAAATCTGCTCGATCGTTATGGGATGATCACGCGAGGCAGTGCAGTTTCAGAGCAGATCCCCGGTGGATTTCCGGCGTTACAGCCCGTACTGCGCAGCATGGAAGATGCCGGGCGACTGCTGCGCGGACAGTTTGTCGCCGGGTCCGGCGGTGCGCAGTTTGCTGACCATCAGACCATTGAGCAGCTGCGGGTGCTGGCCGAAGCGCCGACCGATGTCACTGAGGCAGTGACGCTGGCTGCACTCGATCCCGCGAATCCGTTTGGCGCGATGCTGAGCTGGCCGGTTCATGCCAGCGGCATACGCCCGACGCGTCGTCAGGGCGCGCGGATCGTGATTGCAGGCGGTATGCTGATGCTCTTTCTGACGCCGGGAGGCAAAGAGTTGCTGACATTCAGCGATGACCCTGAACAGCTTGAGACCGCAGTCGCGGCGCTGGGCGTGGCGCTGAAACGTGAAAAGCCCGCGAGTTTTACGCTGGAGACGGTAGATGGTGAAGCGGTGTCGCAGTCACCGCTGCTTAATGCGTTGCGACACGCCGGTTTTTCACGGGTGCCGCAGGGATTCAGCTGGTATAGCTGACAGGTTTTTCGCGCGCGTTTGTTTCGCGCACAAAATCGATAAACGCCTGAAGCGGAGCCGGAATCAGACGGCGATCGTTATAGTAGAGCCACGGGCCGGAAAAGGTCAGCCACCAGGGTTGCAGCAGCGGTTCCAGCCGGCCGCTGTCCAGGGCCGGTCTGAGCCACTCATCAAACAGATAGATCACCCCACTTCCGGCAATCGCAGCCTCTACAGCCAGATCCATTGCCCCGCCGACGGTCACTACC
>Ga0268256_1000154_pt1 | contig 91615 bp, 81 predicted proteins | sample AgamicAtAmrz_FD_200247 | JGI IMG/M metagenome (GOLD analysis project Ga0268256, IMG submission 200247) | Agave microbial communities from Guanajuato, Mexico - At.Am.rz (v2) (version 3) | ecosystem: Host-associated > Plants > Roots > Rhizosphere | place: Guanajato, Mexico | collected 2012-06-07 | reverse complement strand
CAACTGTGCTATCATCCGCGCACTATTTTTAATGCAGTCTGGAGTGTCTGGAATGAAAGTGACTCTGCCCGCGTTCGGCCAAGCCTCAGTGCTGGTTGTTGGCGATGTAATGTTGGATCGTTACTGGTATGGCCCAACCAGCCGTATCTCCCCTGAAGCACCGGTTCCGGTGGTGAAAGTGGACACGGTTGAAGAGCGTCCTGGCGGGGCGGCAAACGTGGCGATGAACATTGCAGCACTCGGTGCCGCGTCACGCCTGATTGGCCTGACCGGTGAAGACGATGCGGCGCGCGTACTGAGTAACACGCTGAAAGACGTCAACGTTCACTGCGACTTCGTCGCGGTAAAAAGCCATCCGACGATTACCAAACTGCGCGTGCTTTCCCGCAATCAGCAGCTGATCCGCCTCGATTTCGAAGAGGGTTTCGACCAGGTTGATCCGGAGCCGATTCACCAGAAAATGCGAGAATCTCTGGCGGCAGCCGGGGCGCTGGTGCTCTCCGACTACGCCAAAGGCGCGCTGAACAGCGTACAAACCATGATTACCCTGGCGCGGGAAGCGAAGGTGCCGGTGCTGATCGACCCGAAAGGCACGGATTTCGCCCGCTACCGTGGCGCGACGCTTCTGACGCCGAACCTCTCTGAGTTCGAAGCCGTCGTCGGCAAATGCAAAAGCGAAGAGGAAATCGTGGCACGCGGGATGCAGCTGATTGCTGATTTCGACCTCGCCGCGCTACTGGTCACCCGCTCCGAGAATGGCATGACGCTGCTGCAGCCAGGCAAAGCGCCCCTGCATCTGCCGACCCAGGCGCAGGAAGTGTATGACGTGACCGGTGCTGGCGATACGGTGATTGGCGTACTGGCGGCAGCACTGGCGGCGGGCGATTCGCTGGAAGAGGCCTGTTTCCTGGCCAATGCCGCCGCCGGTGTGGTGGTGGGCAAACTGGGTACGTCGACCGTCAGCACCGTTGAACTGGAGAATGCGATCCACGCCCGTCCGGAGCAGGGCTTTGGCATCATGACAGAAGCGCAGCTGAAAGCCGCCGTTGAGATGGCCCGTCGGCGTGGCGAGAAAGTGGTGATGACCAATGGTGTGTTCGACATCCTGCACGCCGGGCATGTCTCCTACCTGGCCAATGCCCGCAAGCTTGGCGACCGGCTGATCGTCGCGGTAAACAGCGATGCATCAACAAAACGTCTGAAAGGGGAAAGCCGTCCGGTCAATCCGCAGGAAAACCGCATGATTGTGCTTGGTGCGCTGGAAGCGGTCGACTGGGTCGTGCTGTTTGAAGAGGACACCCCACAGCGACTGATTGCCTCCATTCTGCCTGACCTGCTGGTAAAAGGCGGGGATTACAAACCGGAAGATATCGCCGGCAGTAAAGAAGTGTGGGCAAATGGCGGTGACGTGCAGGTACTGAACTTCGAAGACGGTATCTCTACCACCAACATTATCAAAACCATTCGCGGCAGCTGAAGCTACCTCTGAATGTATCAGCGGGAGCCAGGCTCCCGCCTGAACACTTATTCGGACTTGTTATCCGGCACAGGTTTTACCACGTCGGCAACCGGTGGTGGCGAAACCGCAGGTGAAGTGGCTACGGCTGCAGCCGGGCTCACGGTGGCGGAAGCCGGTGCCGCAGGCGCTGTCGTACCGGCTGAAGAGCCCTGGCTTTCCAGCTGAGCCAGACGCTGCTCCAGCGACGCCAGTTTCTCCCGCGTACGCAGCAAGACCTGCGTCTGCACATCAAACTCTTCACGGTTGACCAGATCCATCCGGGTCAGCTGCGCCTGAAGAACCTGACGAATTTTCTTTTCGACATCATCCCCAAACTCACGAACACCTTTCGGCATCGCGTCGTGAACCTGACGGGCTAGTTGTTCAATTTTTTTCGTGTCGATCATGATGATTTCCTGGTTACAGAGAGCTGTGTCAGCGTGTTTACCAACGTAATAAGTGTTAAGTGTAATGCCAGAAATGAAAAGGATAAACCTCAAATCCGTAACGCAGGAAGTGCAAAAGCAATTGCGCTATTGATGATTGCCGCTTCAGACATTCGGCGTTATAGTTGAACTGCTTATTCTCAGGGCGGGGCGCAATTCCCCACCGGCGGTAAATCAGCTTCGGCTGAAAGCCCGCGAGCGCTTTATCTCACTGAAAAGAGAGATAAAGGACAGCAGATCCGGTGTAATTCCGGGGCCGACGGTTACAGTCCGGATGGGAGAGGGTAACGACATCTGTCGGACAAGTGTGTCTGCTTCACGTTATTGCCACGTCTTTTTGACGTCACTCCTAAGCACGCCCTGATTCTGGTAACCCATACATATTAAGGTTTTTATTACCATGAATCAGACGCTACTTTCTGAATTTGGCACGCCTGAACAGCGTGTAGAACGTGCTATCGCCGCCCTGCGTGAGGGTCGCGGTGTGATGGTACTCGACGATGAAAATCGTGAAAACGAAGGCGACATGATCTTCGCCGCTGAAACCATGACCGTTGAACAGATGGCACTGACGATTCGTCACGGCAGCGGCATCGTCTGCCTTTGCCTGACGGAAGAGCGCCGCCAGCAGCTCGATCTGCCGATGATGGTGGAAAACAACACCAGCTCCTTTGGCACCGGCTTCACGGTGACCATTGAAGCGGCAGAGGGCGTCACGACCGGCGTTTCCGCGCAGGATCGTATCACCACCATCCGCACGGCGATTGCCGATGATGCAAAGCCAGCCGATCTGCATCGCCCTGGCCACGTCTTCCCGCTGCGCGCCAGTGAAGGTGGGGTTCTGACCCGTGGCGGTCACACAGAAGCGACCATCGACCTGGTCACGCTCGCAGGCTTTAAGCCCGCCGGTGTGCTGTGTGAGCTGACCAACGATGACGGCACCATGGCGCATGCGCCTGAAGCGATTGCGTTTGCCCGTCAGCATGAGATGCCGGTCGTCACTATCGAAGACCTGATTGCCTGGCGTCGCACGCACGAAACGCGCCACGCCAGCTGATGATTGAGAAACAAACAGGCCTTCCGTAGGCCTGTTTGTTTCTGCCACGGCTATTATCCTGCTTTCCTCACCTTCCCGCTGTCAGCAGCCCGGTTAACACCGCCGCGTTGCATTCATTCAAATTTCCTGATGATCACCATCATGCTTATCCGCGTGATTGCGTGGTAAATGCGCGTATCGTAGTGACCATTAAATAACCGGATTCCGGAGTTCATAATGAGTCAGATCCGCATGCCAGCGCTGTTTTTAGGTCATGGCAACCCGATGAATGCCCTTGAAGAGAACCGTTATACCGCCGCGTGGCGTCAGGCTGGGGAGACGCTGCCACGGCCGCGCGCAATCATTGCGGTTTCGGCGCACTGGTACACGCGCGGTACTGCCGTGACCGCGATGGCGCAGCCAAAAACCATTCACGATTTCGGGGGGTTTCCCCAGGCGCTGTTTGATACGCGCTATCCGGCGCCAGGATCGCCTGAGCTGGCACAGCAGCTGGTGGAGCAACTGGCACCGGTGGCGGTGAAACTGGATTATGAATGGGGACTGGATCATGGTTCCTGGGGCGTCCTGATCAGGATGTATCCGGATGCTGATATTCCGGTGGTGCAGCTCAGTATTGATGGCACCCGACCAGCCGCATGGCATTTTGAGATGGGCCAGAAACTGGCTGCGCTGCGCGATCAGGGCGTGATGATTGTGGCAAGTGGCAACGTGGTGCACAACCTGCGTAAAGTGCACTGGAACGGTAACGGCGACGTCTACCCCTGGGCCAGCGGATTTGAACAGTTCGTTCGCGATAATCTGGCGGTCCAGAGCGATGCCGCGGCACATCCGCTGGTTAACTTTATGGACCATCCTGACGCCGCGCTCTCTAATCCGACGCCTGAGCACTATCTGCCGCTGCTCTATGTGCTGGGCGCACGACAGCCGGATGATGACATTACTCTTCCGGTTGACGGAATAGAGATGGGTGCCATCAGCATGCTGTCGGTTCAGGTCGGTTAAGTGAACGATCTCGTGCAGAGACAGGTGCAAAAGAAGAGAGCGGCCCGCAGCACGGAAAACGCAGGCGTTTTTTAATGGCACACTGCGCGAACCCGGCTGCGGGCGCACTTCAGGGCTGCGGTGCGTACCCAGGCGGGCCGGGCATGTTACGGGCCAGCCTGAACGTTTTGCCGGACTGAACGGGTGACCTGCACTGACCGGGGCTTACGATTAACCCAGCCGGCGACTATCGTGCGGCATCAGCCGATAAAGGCGTGTGGATAGAAGCGAGAAAGATCCTGTGTGATCAGCTCACGATCCTCGCGCAGACCAATACCTGCGGGTTGATCGTCAATCAGCCAGCTGCCGATCAGCGTATAGCTGTCGCCAAACTTTGGCAGCGGATGGAACTGCTGGACGATCATTCCCTCTTCGCCATAAGGGCCGTCTACCCGGGCGATCTCCTGACCCTTTTCTACGATGCGGATGTTAGCGCCTTCACGGGAAAACAGCGGCTTAACCACATATTTCTCCATTGGCGGAACGTCATCTTCTGCAAACCAGGCGGGCAGCAGGTTAGGGTGATTTGGGAACATTTCCCATAACATCGGCAGCAACGCTTTATTCGAGATAATGCTCTTCCAGGCCGGTTCCAGCCAGCGTACGCCAGCATCCCCCAGCTTGGTGGAGAACATCTCGCGCAGCATGAACTCCCACGGATAGAGCTTAAACAGGTTACTAATCACCTGATCCTGAGCGTCGGTAAATTCCCCTTTTTCGCCCAGGCCAATCTCATCAATGTAGAGAAACTCACTCGGCAGGCCCGCTTCGGTGGCACAATCCTGAAGATACTGTACGGTTCCGCGATCTTCATCGGTGTCACGGCAGCAGGCGAAGTGCAGCCAGTTAAACCCGTGCTGCTGATGCAGGTCGGCAAAGCGCTCAATCAGCTTCTCCTGCAGGCTGTTGAACTGGTCGCTGCCTGCGGGTAACTGACCGGCGTTGAGCTGATCTTCGAGCCAGAGCCACTGGAAGAAAGCCGCTTCATACAATGAGGTCGGCGTATCTGCATTGTTCTCCAGCAGTTTGACCTCACCTTTTCCATCCCAGGCGAGATCGAGGCGTGAGTAGAGCGAAGGCTGACGCTGACGCCATGAATCCCGCACGAAGTCCCAGGTATGTTTGGGAATGCGGAATTTCGTCAGCAGCGTGTCGCTGTTGACCACTTTCTCCACCACCTGCAGGCACATCTGATGCAGTTCAGCCGTCACCTCTTCCAGATGTTCGATCTGCGCCAGCGTGAACCGGTAATAGGCATCTTCACACCAGTAGGGTTCACCATGCATGGTGTGAAAGCGAAAACCGAACTCGGTAGCTTTTTCGCGCCAGCCGGGGCGTTCTGAAATGGCTATGCGTTCCATCGGGGTATCAGCCTCCCATTGAGCGGCTGGAGGTGCCGGTGGCACTGCTGCGCTGCATGCTGTTCTGTTTGGCAACCGTTTCACCAAAGCCGCCACGGGTAATGGTGGAGGTGGTTGCCGGTTTCGGCGCCAGCGCCGTTTTTGGCACGGTCATACTTTTGCCGGAGGTCGCGGCGCCATAGTTGCGGCCGGATGCATCCACAAACTGACCATTGGCCGGGCTGCGAGCCGTTTTAGGTGAGAACAGCGGTTGCTGTGCAAAGCCCGAACCGCCGCCCATCATGCGGCCCATCATGTAACCCGCCATCAGGGGCATCCAGAAGCTGCCGCCACTCTGCTGAGATTCTGCATTAGTCGTACCCACGCCCGCCTGAGCCGGTGTCTGCTGACACTGATTCTCACCAAATTCTGCGACGCAGTCTTCACGCGTAGCATATTTAGGCGCGGTGCGTTCTGCCTCTTTTTTCGCCTCGTTAAAGGCGGTCGTGCACTGTGCACTCTGACCCGGATTCGCTTTCGAACAGTCATCCGCGTTCTGGTACATCGACACCGTTTCATCGTTCTGTTCGCAGCCAGCCAGCATAAAGACGGCCGACACGGCGAAAGCAACGGGCGTTAAATGGCGTGCCTGCCAGCTCTTGCGAAAAGCGGCATAGCGAATAGATTTTGTGCGTTTCATTATGATTATCCTGTGCCCAAAGGTAGGGCATAGAATAGGGGATGGGGGGGTAAAATTGAAGCTGAAGGCCTGATGCAGCAGGGATCTTTACTTAGTTATACGTTCAACAGAGAGACGGGCCGCAAAGCAGCCCGTCCGCTGATTAATTACCGAAAGGATTACCGCTGTTACGCCGCGCCGCCGGGCGTGCCGCCTCAGGGGAGCCGGTTGCCACAGGGCCATTGTCCACACGCGCGGTCTGCTGCGCGTTTTCCGGTGCGACCGTTTCCGGTGATGTCGGGATCTCTTTACCCAGCTGGCTGTTCAGTTTCTGCAGGCTCTGCTCGTTAAGCGTGCCCAGTGCATAGCTGATATTCAGCTGGTTAATCAGGTAGCTGTAGCGCGCATCAGAAAGCTGCTGCTTGGCGTTGTAGAGTACGGTCGTTGCATCCAGCACATCAACGATAGTACGTGTACCGACCTGATAGCCCGCTTCTGAAGCATCCAGAGAACTTTGCGCAGAGACGACAGCCTGCTTGTAAGCATTGATGCTGCTGATAGACGCATTCACGTTGTTAAACGATGAACGTACCGTCTGGACAGCGGTGCGATGCGCGCTTTCCAGCTGTTCGCTGGCGCTGACAAAGCTGTACTGGGCCTGTTTCACCTGAGAGGTCACGCTGCCGCCGCTGTAGAGTGGCAGTGAGAAACTCAGACCGACCTGATTAGAACCCGTGATTGAATCAGTAGAACCCTGGCTCTGATTGGCACGACTGCCGCCATATTTGCTGTTGGACAGACCGGTAGAGGCCGTCAGACCCAGCGTCGGCAGATGGCCAGCTTCAGCGGAGCGAATCTGCTCACGGGCCAGATCCTGGTTCAGACGCGCCGAGAGCAGCGACAGGTTACGGGCTTCCGCCTGCTTAAGCAGCGCACTGACGGCTTCCGGCTTGTCCGTTCTGAAACGATCGATGCTCAGTGAGGCCAGAGACAGGTAGTCCATGCCGGTGATCTGACGCAGCGTTTCAACATTGTTATCGAGGTTGTTGCGCGCGGTGACTTCATTAGCCAGTACACTGTCATATTGCGCACGGGCATTCTGAACATCGGTGATAGCAACCAGGCCCACATTGAAGCGCTGGGTGGTCTGATCCAGCTCACGATAGATCGACTGTTTTTGCGCTTCGGTATAGGAGAGCGTATCAATTGCTTTCAGCACATTGAAGTAGGCGGTCGCGGTGTTCAGAATCAGATCCTGCTGCGCCACCTGATAGGTAACATCCTGAATACCGGCCGCTTTTTCCTGCAGGGTCAGCGCACGCCATTTCGACATGTCGAAAAGGGTCTGGGTTAATTGCAACGAACCGCTGGTGGTGTTGGAATGAAGACCACTGCTGTCGCGATAGCCATTGTTATAGGTGTAGTCTGCACCCAGGCCAAGCTGGGGTAATAAGGGGCTACGCGCTTCGTTGATTTTCTCAAAGGCAGAATCGCGATCGGCAGCGGCGCTGCGCAGATCCGGGTTGCTCAGACGCGCTTGCTGGTAAACCTGAAGCAGGTCTTCGGCCTGGCTGGCGAAGCTGAAACCGCCCAGGCTCAGCCCAATAAAAAATGGGAGCAGTTTTTTCATTTGCATTCCTTTTGTTGCAGCAAATTGCAGTGGGTGCGCTGCCGGGTAAGCCAAAAAATTATCGCCGATTCTAGCAGAGGGCAACTGTGAGATAAGTTGGCTGAACGTGCCTTCGCCCTCTAATTTACGTAAATAATTCATAAAGAACCACTTACATGGAGCACGGCAACAGGCTTTTTTTCGCTCCATCCCAATCTGCACAAGGAACCTGATGATGTCGGAAGAAAAAAAATCCCCTGTGACTTTCACAAAAAACGATGTAGAAATTATTGCACGTGAAACCCTCTACGATGGTTTTTTTTCCATTGAGCGCTATCGTTTCCGCCATCGCCGGTTTAATGGCGAAATGAGTGCAGAAGTGCAGCGCGAAGTTTTTGAGCGCGGTCATGCCGCCGTGCTGCTACCTTATGATCCCTTACGCGACGAAGTGGTGCTGATTGAACAGATCCGCATCCCGGCTTATGACAGCGCGGTGACACCCTGGCTGCTGGAGATGGTCGCCGGTATCATTGAGCCTGGAGAAACGGCCGAGCAGGTGGCACGTCGCGAAGCCGTTGAGGAGGCGGGGTTATCGGTCGGCCGGATTAAGCCTATGCTGAGCTATCTGGCCAGCCCTGGTGGCACCAGCGAACGTCTGTCGGTGCTGATTGGGGAAGTGGATGCCAGCCAGGCAGAGGGATGCCATGGTCTGGAGGAAGAGAATGAGGATATTCTTGTCCATGTGGTAAGCCGCGAACAGGCTTATCGCTGGGTGGAAGAGGGGATAATCGACAATGCGGCGTCTGTCATCGCTCTGCAATGGCTGGCGTTGCACCATGAAAAACTACGCGAAGAGTGGATACAAAAATGAAACAGCGCTATACCCCTGACTTTCCCGAAATGATGCGGCTCTGCGAAACCAATTTCGCCCAGCTACGCCGCCTGCTGCCGCGCAATGATGAGGCGGGCGCATCGGTGATCTATCAGGTGAGTGGCGCCCGTTATCAGCTGACGATTCAGGAGTCGACACGCTATACCACGCTGGTGGAAATTCGCCAGATTGCGCCTGCGGTGAGTTACTGGAGCCTGCCTTCGATGTCGGTCCGGCTCTATCACGATGCGATGGTCGCCGAAGTGTGTTCAACTCAACAGATCTATCGTTTCAAAGCGCGCTATGATTATCCTAATAAAAAACTGCATCAGCGCGATGAAAAACATCAGATAAACCAGTTTCTCGCAGACTGGCTGCGCTACTGCCTTGCGCATGGCGCAATAGCTGTTCCGGTCTGCTGATGCGTATAATGCGGTAAATGGCGTGGAGACGAAGGAAACGCTTTGGATAGCCTGCTAACTCTTTCTGCAGCGAATGGTTCCGGATTCAGGATTTTACAGATTACGGATACGCATCTGTTTGCGGGAAAACATGAATCCTTACTTGGGGTGAACACCTGGTCGAGCTACAAAGCGGTGCTGGATGCGATTATTGCACAACAGCACGACTACGACCTGATCATCGCCACCGGCGACCTTGCCCAGGATCATTCTGCTGAAGCCTATCAGCATTTTGCTGAGGGTATTTCACGTTTGCCCCGGCCCTGTGTCTGGCTGCCTGGCAATCACGATTTTCAGCCCGCGATGGTCGACACCCTGGCGGCTGCCCATATCAATGCTCATAAACAGGTGCTGCTGGGCGAGCAGTGGCAGATTGTGCTGCTCGACAGTCAGGTCTCAGGCGTGCCGCATGGGATGCTGAGCGACTACCAGCTGGAGTGGCTCGACAATGCGCTGGGGCGCTATCCGCAACGGCATACGCTGGTTCTGCTACATCATCATCCGCTGGCCTCTGGCTGCACCTGGCTCGACCAGCACAGCCTGCGCAATGCCCATCAGCTGGACGCTGTGCTGCAGCGTTACCCATTAGCCCGGACGCTGGTCTGCGGGCATATTCATCAGGAGTTGGATCTGGCATGGCATGGCCGCCGGGTGCTGGCGACGCCGTCAACCTGCGTGCAGTTCAAGCCACACTGCACCAGCTTTACCATCGATACGGTCGCACCGGGCTGGCGCTGGTTTACCCTGCATCCGGATGGCAGCTTCGATACCGAGGTTAACCGGCTCGACACCGACGCTTTTCGTCCTGATTTAGACTCAGAAGGATACTGACGCGTGGCGGCTTTGCTCTATCTGCACGGCTTCAACAGTTCGCCCCGGTCGGCGAAAGCGACGCAGTTCCGGCAATGGCTGGAGACGCATCACCCGGCAATCGAGATAATCGTGCCCCAGCTGCCTGCTTTCCCGGCGGATGCCGCTGCGATGCTGGAAGATCTGGTGCTGAGTCGTAGTGGTGAAACTCTGGGACTGGTCGGCTCGTCGCTGGGTGGCTATTACGCCACCTGGCTGTCACAATGCTTTATGCTGCCCGCGGTCGTCGTCAATCCTGCGGTACGGCCGTTTGAACTGCTGGCGGATTTCCTGGGCGAAAATCAGAATCCCTACACCGGCCAGCAATATGTGTTAGAGTCTCGCCACATTTACGATCTCAAAGTAATGCAGATTGAACCGCTGGAAGCACCCGATTTACTCTGGCTGCTGCAACAGACCGGCGATGAAGTTCTCGATTACCGTCAGGCGCTCGACTATTACAGCGCGTGCCGGCACACGGTAGAAGAGGGCGGAAATCATGCATTTACTGGATTCGAGCGCCATTTCCCGCAGATTCTGGACTTTCTTGGTCTGAATCATCCCTGAGTAAAGCGGAAATCGCACCCATTTCATCTTTCTAATCAGACATTTACGATGAGTCAATCGAACTATAACGCGGATGCCATTGAGGTCCTGACTGGCCTTGAGCCTGTTCGCCGTCGCCCGGGAATGTACACCGATACGACGCGGCCCAACCATTTGGGTCAGGAAGTGATTGATAACAGCGTCGATGAGGCGCTGGGCGGCCACGCTAAGCGGGTTGAAGTGATTCTGCACGCTGACCAGTCGCTGGAAGTTATTGATGATGGTCGCGGCATGCCGGTGGATATTCACCCGGAAGAGGGCGTGCCTGCGGTCGAACTGATCCTGTGCCGTCTGCACGCAGGCGGCAAGTTCTCCAATAAAAACTATCAGTTCTCAGGCGGCCTGCATGGTGTCGGGATCTCGGTGGTTAACGCCCTCTCAAAACGTGTTGAAGTCACGGTGCGCCGTAACGGCGAAATCTATGACATGGCGTTTGAAAATGGCGACAAAGTACAGGATCTCACCGTGACCGGTACGGTGGCAAAACGCAACACCGGGACCCGGGTCCATTTCTGGCCGGATGAGAGTTTCTTTGACAGCCCGCGCTTCTCCGTGTCGCGCCTGTCGCACCTGCTGAAAGCCAAAGCGGTGCTCTGTCCTGGCGTTGAGATTGTCTTTAAAGACAAGCTGAACAATACCGAACAGACCTGGTGCTACCAGGATGGTCTGACCGACTATCTTTCCGAGGCCGTCAATGGCCTGCCGACGCTGCCGGAAAAACCTTTTGTCGGCAGCTTTACCGGTGATGTGGAAGCGGTAGACTGGGCGCTGCTGTGGCTGCCGGAAGGTGGCGAACTGTTAACCGAAAGCTACGTTAACCTCATCCCCACCATGCAGGGCGGCACGCATGTCAACGGTCTGCGTCAGGGGCTGCTGGATGCGATGCGTGAGTTCTGCGAATACCGCAATATCCTGCCGCGCGGCGTAAAACTCTCTGCGGAAGATATCTGGGATCGCTGCGCCTATGTGCTGTCGGTGAAGATGCAGGATCCGCAGTTTGCCGGACAGACGAAAGAGCGTCTCTCCTCACGTCAGTGCGCCGCCTTTGTCTCTGGCGTGGTGAAAGATGCCTTCAGCCTGTGGCTGAACCAGAACATCCAGACCGCAGAACTGCTGGCGGAACTGGCGATTTCCAGCGCCCAGCGGCGTATGCGGGCCGCCAAAAAAGTGGTGCGCAAAAAGCTCACCAGCGGTCCGGCCCTGCCGGGCAAGCTGGCGGACTGTACCGCGCAGGATCTGAATAAGACAGAACTGTTTCTGGTGGAAGGGGACTCCGCAGGCGGCTCGGCCAAGCAGGCGCGCGATCGCGAATATCAGGCGATCATGCCGCTGAAAGGCAAGATCCTGAATACCTGGGAGGTCTCGTCTGATGAGGTGCTGGCGTCGCAGGAAGTGCATGACATTTCAGTGGCTATCGGTATCGATCCGGACAGCGAAGATCTGACGCAGCTGCGCTACGGTAAAATCTGCATTCTGGCGGATGCGGACTCAGATGGTCTGCATATCGCCACGCTGCTCTGCGCGCTGTTCGTGAAACATTTCCGCTCGCTGGTGGCAGGCGGGCACGTCTATGTCGCGATGCCGCCGCTCTACCGTATCGATCTCGGTAAAGAGGTCTATTACGCGCTGGATGAAGATGAGAAAGAGGGCGTGCTGGAGCAGCTGAAGCGCAAAAAGGGCAAACCCAACGTCCAGCGTTTTAAAGGACTGGGCGAGATGAACCCGATGCAGCTGCGCGAAACCACGCTGGATCCGAATACCCGGCGCCTGGTGCAGCTGACGATCAGCGATGAAGATGTCGACCAGACGCTGCGCATCATGGATATGCTGCTGGCGAAAAAACGGTCCGAAGACCGGCGTAACTGGCTGCAGGAAAAAGGCGACACCGCCGATATCGAAGTGTAAAAAACAGGACGCGAAAGCGTCCTGTTCACTTTATGACGCCAGCATGATGGACCCGGTGCCGCCTCAGCTGCATCGGGCAGGTTTGAGTAAGCAGAGACAGTAACCATTGTGAAAATTACGCTGGAAGAGTTACGCGCCTGGGTCGCGGTCGTGGATAGCGGGTCAATTACGGCAGCCGCTTCCCAGCTGGCGCAGACCAGCTCGGGCATCAGCCGCGCCCTTTCCCGGCTGGAAAGCAAGCTGCAGACCACGTTGCTGCATCGCACCACCCGGCGGCTGGCGCTGACGGAGGAAGGACAGGTCTTTCTGGATCACGCGCGTCAGATCCTGGCCTCGGTTGAACAGGCTGAAGAGCAGATCGCTCTGCGACGCGAAACGCCGTCAGGGCGGCTACGGGTCAACGCCGCCACGCCTTTTATGCTGCATGTGATTGTGCCCCTGGTGGAGGCGTTTCGGGCCTGCTACCCGCTCATCCAGCTTGAGCTCAATACCGACGACATCCTGATCGATCTGCTGGAGCAGCAGACTGACGTCGCCATCCGCATCGGCGAACTGCGCGACTCGACGCTGCACGCCCGGCTGCTTGGCAGCAGTGCGGTCCGGCTGATGGCCAGCCCGGCCTATCTGGCGAAAGCGGGCACCCCGCAAAGCGTTGCGGATCTTGCCCGGCATCAGACCATCGGTTTCAGTTACCCTGAAACCCTTAATGTCTGGCCGCTCTGGCAGTCGGAAGGGGAATTTATGCGCTTCAGACCGACGATCGCCGCCTCCAGCGGCGAAACCATCCGGCAGCTGGCGCTGGCGGGTCAGGGTATCGCACGCCTCTCTGATTTTGTCAGCCGGGAAGATTGCGCGGCTGGACGGCTGGTGCCCGTACTTCCCGCTGAAACCCGCGATCTGCGGTTGCCGGTTCATGCGGTCTATTACCGGAATACCACGCTTTCTTCCCGCATCGTCTGCTTCCTGGACTTTCTCCGCAGCGAGATTGATCGGCGTCAGCTGCTCTGAACCAGACTGTCAGAAAGAAAAAACCCCTGTCACAGGACAGGGGTTGAGTAGTGCTGGCCAGGCCGGATCATCTTCGCTTGCTGACGCTGCCCGCGCCGGAACAGGAGGCGAGCGAAAGACGCTCAAGCCTGTTCACTGCGGGTTGAGGCAGTGCGTTGCTGCCAGAAAGACGCAGATGAGCGTCTGTCAGCCGCCTCAGCACGATGACCGGCGCAGCAGCCCTCAACGTCTCCGTCAGGTGCTGGGTTCCAGCACCAGAATCTTCACATCCACCACGTCATCTTTGATGATGGCGCGATGCGCATCCATGTGCGGCATCTGCTGATGCTGCTCCAGATGGCGCAGGGTTTCCCACTGTTCCAGCATAAAAATAGAGTCCGGCGAATTCTGCTTCCACGGCACCTGCGCCTGATGGTCCAGCAGCGCGTCATACTGATGGCAGCCCTCTTCTGCTAAGACCTGCGGGATCAGTTTTTTCACCGCATCCAGCACAGCCTGACGGCGACCGGGTTTAACACAAAGTTCAGCAACGACTGTCAACATTCGTGAATTCCTCTTTCATGGGAAAATAGGGAGTAGCCCCCTCTCATCTTAGGCAAAAACGCGGGTAAGATGGGTCCGATAAGCCGCGATATCGCGCGGCACGTCCGGCGCTTTAATCACATCGTTACAGATAAAGGTCGGCAGTGCTTCCATACCCAGGAACTGATTGGCTTTATGAAAGTGCAGATAGAGTCCGTCAACGCCAACGCCTTCAAAAAACTGCTCCGGATCGGTAAAGGCCTGCAGCGGCGCATTCCAGGTCAGTGACAGCATATATTTTTTGCCCTGTAACAGACCGCCGGAACCATACTTCTTCGCCGCATCGGCGCGGGTGCGGCCATCGCTGGCATAGAGCGAGCCGTGACCTTCGGTAAAGACTTCATCAATGTAACGCTTCACCGTCCAGGGTTCACCCATCCACCAGCCGGGCATCTGATAAATCACGACATCGCTGTCGACATACTTCTGCACTTCATCGGCGATCACATAGTTGCTGTCGGCGACCGTGACCGAAACATCATGGCCCATGTCCCGCAGCTGGCTGGCGGCCACGTCGGTCAGTGTATGGTTCAGTTCGCCTTTGGAGTGGGCAAAGGTTTTGCCGCCATCGATAATTAAAATCTTGCTCATCAATAATCTGCCTCATTTCCTGAATATGCGCTCAGCTTACGCGCGCCGGGGTCAGAGAAAAATGGGAGGCTGATCACAACACTTTTGCTTTAGAAGCAATAATGCGCCGCTTTGTGGCACCATCGCCGGGCAAACTCACCATGAAAAAATCAAAAATGAAAAAAATTATCTTCTCGTTGCTGCTGCTCAGCGGTGCTGTCCAGGCGCAGTCGCATCTCGATACTGTTCTCACCACGAAGACGCTGAAGGTCTGCACCACCGGGGATTACAAGCCTTACAGCTATCTGCGGCCTGATGGTCAGTATGAAGGGCTGGATATCAGCATGGCGAACGCCCTGGCAACCTCGCTCGGCGCAAAAGTGGAGTGGGTACCAACCCGCTGGAAAAGCCTGATGCCGGACTTTCTGGCAAAGCAGTGCGACATCGCCGTGGGCGGCATCTCTGTGACGCTGAAACGTCAGCAGACTGCCTGGTTTGCCCGGCCGCTGGATGTGGACGGCAAGATACCGCTGGTGCGCTGCGCCGATAAAGCCCGTTATCAGACCCTGGCGCAGCTGAACCAGCCCGGCGTGCGGTTGATTGAACCGGCTGGTGGCACTAACGAAGCCTTTGTGCACAGCCATCTGCCTGACGCCACGCTGACGCTGTTTCACGATAATGTCACCATCTTCCAGCAGCTGGTGGATAACAAGGCGGACGTGATGATCACGGATGCTTCTGAGGCGCGTTATCAGCAGCAGCACTATCCGTCGCTGTGTGCGGTCAATCCTGACAAACCACTGCAGTATGGCGAAAAGGCGTACATGATCCCTCGCGACGACATCAGCTGGAAACTCTATGTCGATCAGTGGCTGCATCTCAGCACGGCCACCGGCGAATATGGCGGGATTGCCCGACAGTGGATGGGGGCAAAGTCCTGACTGACCGCCCCGGCGTGACGCGGCTTTTGCCGCGCTGAAGCAGGCGTTCCGTCGGCAGATGCTATCCGGCTGGCGGGAGGCCTGATCTCCCGCGCTTCCCCTGTGACTAACACCAGCGAATAAGGTACTATCCTCGCCAAACCACCGCCGGGTGTCCCGCCGTTGTGGGCCACGATGTGAGGATGAGAAATTAATGAGTGAACTGACTCAGGATGGTGCAGAGCGTCTTGCCCTGCACACATTCACCGAGAATGCGTACTTAAACTATTCGATGTACGTCATCATGGACCGCGCGCTGCCTTATATTGGTGACGGATTAAAGCCGGTTCAGCGACGTATCGTCTACGCCATGTCCGAACTGGGGCTTAACGCCAGCGCAAAATTTAAAAAATCGGCACGTACCGTGGGTGACGTGCTGGGTAAATACCATCCGCACGGTGACAGCGCCTGCTATGAAGCGATGGTGCTGATGGCGCAGCCGTTCTCCTACCGTTATCCGCTGGTCGACGGCCAGGGTAACTGGGGTGCGCCAGACGATCCCAAGTCGTTCGCGGCGATGCGTTACACCGAATCCCGTCTGTCAAAATATGCCGAGCTGCTGCTGGGCGAGCTGGGTCAGGGCACCGTCGACTATCAGCCGAACTTTGATGGCACGCTGCAGGAGCCGAAGATGTTACCGGCGCGCCTGCCCAATATTCTGCTGAACGGCACCACCGGTATCGCCGTGGGTATGGCGACCGATATTCCGCCACACAACCTGCGCGAAGTGGCTCAGGCGGCGATCGCACTGATCGACTCGCCGAAAACCACGCTGGATCAGCTGCTTGATATCGTTCAGGGGCCGGATTACCCGACTGAGGCGGAGATCATTACGCCACGTGACGAAATTCGCAAACTCTACCAGAGCGGTCGCGGCTCCATCCGCCAGCGTGCGGTCTGGAAAAAGGAAGAGGGCGAGGTGGTCATCACCGCGCTGCCACATCAGGTGTCAGGCGCGCGCGTGCTGGAGCAGATTGCTAACCAGATGCGCAATAAAAAACTGCCGATGGTGGAGGATCTGCGTGATGAGTCGGATCATGAGAACCCAACACGTCTGGTGATCGTGCCGCGCTCCAACCGTGTCGATCTCGACCAGGTGATGAACCATCTGTTCGCCACTACCGATCTGGAGAAGAGCTACCGCGTTAACCTCAACATGATCGGGCTGGATAACCGTCCGGCGGTGAAGAACCTGCATGAGATCCTGACCGAATGGCTGGTGTTCCGCCGTGAAACGGTCAAACGCCGTCTTAATTACCGGCTGGAACGCGTGCTGCGTCGCCTGCATATCCTGGAAGGCCTGCTGGTCGCGTTCCTGAATATCGATGAGGTCATTGAGATTATCCGGACTGAAGATGAGCCGAAGCCGGTGCTGATGTCGCGCTTTGGTCTCAGCGAAACCCAGGCCGAATCGATCCTCGAACTGAAGTTGCGTCACCTGGCAAAGCTGGAAGAGATGAAAATCCGTGGCGAGCAGGCGGATCTCGAAAAAGAGCGCGATCAGCTGCAGGCAACGCTGGCCTCTGAACGCAAGATGAACACCCTGCTGAAGAAAGAGCTGCAGGCTGACAGTGCCCGCTACGGCGACGATCGTCGTTCGCCACTCTGTGAGCGCGACGAAGCCAAAGCCCTGAGTGAAACGGAGCTGGTGCCGTCTGAACCGGTCACCATTGTGCTCTCCCAGATGGGTTGGGTGCGCAGCGCCAAGGGGCACGATATCGATCCGGTCGGGCTCAGTTACAAAGCGGGCGACAGCTATCTGGCGGCCGCACGCGGTAAGAGCAATCAGCCGGTGGCCTTTATCGACTCCACCGGCCGCAGTTATACGCTGGATCCAACCTCGCTGCCGTCGGCGCGCGGGCAGGGCGAGCCGCTGACCGGCAAGCTGACGCCACCGCCAGGCGCGGTGGTTGAACAGGTGCTGATGGAGGCGGATGACCAGCGTCTGCTGATGGCTTCCGATGCGGGATACGGCTTTATCTGTACCTTCAGCGATCTGGTGTCGCGCAACCGCGCCGGTAAAGCGCTGCTGACGCTGCCGGAAAACGCCCGTGTGATGACGCCACTAGCGGTGCATCACGAAGATGACATGCTGCTGGCGATCACCCTGGCGGGACGGATGCTGATGTTCCCGGTCGGCGAGCTGCCGCAGATGTCGAAAGGCAAGGGCAACAAAATTATCTCAATTCCGTCGGCGGAAGCGGCTGCCGGTCAGGATAAGCTGGCCTGGCTGATGATCCTGCCACCGGGCAGCGCCATTACGCTCTATGTTGGCAAACGTAAAATGTTGCTGCGCAGTGAAGAACTCCAGAAATTCCGCGCCGATCGCGGACGTCGCGGTACGCTGTTGCCGCGCGGCCTGCAAAAAATCGATCGTGTAGAACTGGATGCGCCTGCGCGTCCGGCAAGCCCGGATAGCGAAGCGTAAACTACCCGGCTGACGCTGCGTCAGCCGTGGCTCAATGAGGGAACTATGTTACTTATTCTGCGTACCATTATCGTCGTCATCTACTCGATTGTCGTCTGTGTCTTTGGCTGTATCTGGTGTCTTTTCTCGCCACGCGACCCGCGTCATGTCGCCCGTTTTGGTCATCTGTTTGGCAAACTGTCGACGGTATTCGGCCTTAAAGTGGAGCTGCGCAAGCCGGAAGGCGCGGAGAAGTATGGCAACGCGATCTACATTGCGAACCACCAGAACAACTATGACATGGTGACCGCGGCTAAAATCGTGCAGCCGTCGACGGTGACGGTGGGGAAAAAGAGTCTGCTGTGGGTACCGTTTTTTGGCCTGCTCTACTGGCTGACCGGTAACCTGTTGATTGACCGCGATGACCGCGCCAAAGCGCGTGGCACCATCGGCGAGCTGGTCGACCAGTTTAATCGCAAGCGCATCTCCATCTGGATGTTCCCGGAAGGAACGCGCAGCCGTGGCCGTGGCCTGCTACCGTTTAAAACCGGTGCCTTTCATGCGGCGGTGGCGGCGGGCGTGCCGATCATTCCAATTGTGGTCTCCAACACCCACGGCAAAGTTAATCTGAACCGCCTCAATAACGGGCTGGTGATCGTGGAGATGCTGCCACCGGTTGACGTAAAGGCATTCGAATCATCCTCGGTGCGTAAGCTGGCTACCCACTGTCGCGAACTGATGGCGGCGAAGCTGGAAGAGCTGAATGCCGAAGTTGCAGAACGCGAAAAAAACGGAAAAATCTGACCGGCGGCTCCTCTGCCGAACTATCCTGCATGGATGCCCGCGATGAGCCGATGCTGGCTCACCGTGAACACAACACAGCAAAACAGATCAATAAAAACAGGGTCGGCGCTTAGCGCCACGCGTAAAGGGTCAGAAGTTTTATGTCTTTCAGCAGACGTCAGTTTATCCAGCTTTCTGCTGGCGTGGCGCTCAGCGCCACGGTTATGCCTCGTGCGGCGCTGGCCGCCTCGTCCGCCAGTGGCGATACGCCGCTTCCTGTTCCGCCGTTGCTGGAATCCCGTCGCGGCCAGCCGCTGTTTCTGACGATGCAGCGCAGCCACTGGTCGTTCAACGGCGATAATAACAAGGTGCCGGTGTGGGGGATAAATGGCCTCTATCTTGGCCCCACTGTTCGGGTCTACAGCGGCGATGACGTTAAGCTCATCTACAGCAACAGGCTGAATGAGCCAGTTTCGATGACGGTCAGCGGCCTGCAGGTGCCGGGTGCGCTGATGGGTGGTGCGCCGCGTATGATGTCGGCGGGCGCAGACTGGTCGCCGGTGCTGCCGATTCGGCAAGCGGCCGCGACCTGCTGGTATCACGCGAACACCCCCAACCGCATGGCACCGCACATCTACAACGGCCTGGCAGGAATGTGGCTGATAGAAGATGATGTCAGCAAACAGCTGCCGCTGCCAAAGCACTACGGGGTGGATGACTTCCCGATCATCATTCAGGACAAGCGCCTTGATAACTTTGCGACACCCGTATATGACCCGCCGCAGGAGGGTGGCTTTCTGGGTGACACGCTGCTGGTCAACGGTGTGCGCAATCCGTTCGTGGAGGTGTCGCGCGGCTGGGTACGTCTGCGTCTGCTGAACGCGTCGAATGCGCGCCGCTACGAGATGATGCTCAGTGACAATCGGCCATTTATGGTCATCGCCAGCGATCAGGGCTATCTGCCTGCACCGGTGGCGGTGCAGCGTCTCTCTCTGGCGCCGGGCGAACGCCGCGAGGTGCTGGTGGATATGTCGCAGGGCGACGAAGTCTCTATCACCGCAGGCACGGCGGCGGGCATTATGGACCGGCTGCGCGGCTTCTTCGAGCCTTCATCCATTCTGACCTCAACCCTGATCCTGACGCTGCGGCCGACCGGTCTGCTGCCGCTGGTAACCGATAATCTGCCGATGCGGCTGCTGGCTGACCAGATCCTGGATGGCGCAGCGGTGCGCACGCGGGAGTTCCGCATCGGTGACAGCATGCCGGGCATCAACGGCGCGGTGTGGGATATGAACCGCATCGACACCACGACCCAGCAGGGCACCTTCGAGCGCTGGATCCTGCACGCTGATCGGCCGCAGTCGCTGCATATCCAGGGCGTGATGTTCCTGATAAAAAGCGTGAATGGCGCTCAGCCGATGGGCGAAGATCGCGGCTGGAAAGATACGGTGTGGGTCGATGGCAGCGTGGAGCTGCTGGTGAGCTTCCCGCAGAGTGCTTCCGACCACTTCCCGTTCGTCTATTACAGTCAGACGCTGGAGCTGGCGGATCGCGGAACCGCGGGTCAGCTGGTGGTACAGCCCACCGCATAAGTATGCGGCCAGGCGGGATAACCTGCCTGGCCGCGTTTTTCATCCGCTGCCGGCGACCGGGCAGCGGGTAAGATCATCCTGAAACGCTGTCCTAGTTAAAGGTTTCCGGATCGGGTCCCAGACGGTTGCCGCTGTCCAGCTTCGCAATATCACTCACTTCATGCTTATCCAGACGGAAATCGAAGACTTTAAAGTTCTCTTCGATACGCGCTGGCGTCACGGACTTCGGAATCACCACCAGGCCGCTGTCCAGATGCCAGCGGATCACGATCTGCGCCGGGGTTTTGCCATATTTCTTCGCCAGTGACCTGATGATCTCCTGATCGAATACCCCTTTACCGCCCTGAGCCAGCGGACTCCAGGATTCGGTCTGAATCTGATGCAGCGCGTTCCAGGCGTGCAGGGTGCGCTGCTGCAGCATCGGGTGCAGCTCGATCTGGTTCACGACCGGCGTCACGCCGGTTTCATCCATGAGTCGCTTCAGGTGCGCCTCGTGGAAGTTGCAGACGCCAATGCTTTTGGTCAGCCCCTGCTGCTGCAGTTCGATCATCTTCTTCCAGGCGTCAACGTAATGATCTTTTTCCGGGCACGGCCAGTGCATCAGATAGAGATCAACCTGATCCAGTTTGAGCTTCTCCAGGCTGGTTTCCATCGCCTGCTGAACGTTCTGCTGATCGTCGTTCCAGAGTTTGGTGGTGACGAAAATCTCTTCGCGCGGCACATCAGTTTCCTGCAGTGCCTGACCAATCGCCTCTTCATTTTTGTAGGCGGCGGCGGTATCGATTGAGCGATAGCCGACCTCAAGCGCTTTCAGCACGGCATGGCGTGCATCCTCCATGCTGGCCTGCCATACGCCGAGTCCCAGTTGCGGCATCATGTTGCCATCGCGCAGTTTGATAATGGGTTGGTCTGCCATAGTTGCTCCTTTCCGTTGCGGTTAACCCGTGAGATTTCACTGTGCTTAAGTCTAGCCAACAATTGTCAGCCTGCTCAGCTCAGGCAACTTCTGTCGCGCCGGGGTTATGCCTGATTCAGTAAACTTCTTGCCTGATTCTCCAGACCGCTGGCGATTCAGGCACAGGCACGGCACACTGAATTTTTGCCTGAAAAGGAGTCGCTATGGCGCATGATGCACTGTGTCACCGGCTGGCACAGCAGGTCGTCACCTTAATGACGCACGGTCATAATCGTCTCTGTCCCGTTGAAAATGTGTCGCTGATTTATGCGAATCAGTATCGCCCCCGTACGCCGATGATGTATCAGCCCGGTATTGTGATCCTGTTTCAGGGCAGCAAAACCGGTTATCTCGGCAGCACCACTTTTCAGTATGACGCCAGCAAATACCTGATGCTGACCGTGCCGCTGCCGGTGGAGTGCGAAACCTGGGCCTCGCCGGATATCCCAATCGCCGGGCTCTGTCTGAACGTCGATACCGCCAGTCTGCAGGATCTGCTGATTGAAATCGGCGATGACGACCAGTTTCAGCCCCAGCCGCTGACGTCCGGTATTCATTCGGCGTGGCTGACGGAACCGATGCTCTGCGCCGCCGAACGCCTGCTTGATGTCATGACCCAACCGCGTGATGCGCGCGTGCTGGGACCGCACATCGTGCGGGAGATAATCTACTATGTGCTGACTGGCCCGATCGGCGGGGCGCTGCTCTCGCTGGTGAGCCGACAGACGCAGTTCAGCCTGATCGCGCGTGCGCTGCGACGGATTGAGAATCACTATGCGGAGAACCTCAGCGTGGATGCGCTGGCGGCGGAGGTGAACATGAGTGTTTCCGCCTTTCACCACAACTTTAAGGCCGTCACGCAGACCTCACCGCTGCAGTATCTCAAGCGATATCGCCTGCATCAGGCGCGCCTGCTGATGCTGCATGACGGACTCAAAGCAGGTGCAGCGGCGGTGCGGGTCGGCTATGAGAGCCCGTCACAGTTTTCGCGGGAATTTAAACGCTATTTTGGCGTGACGCCGGGGGAGGAGGTGAGTCGGGTCAGGCAGACCGTCGCGGATCCGTCCGCCTGAGCAGCGGCGGACCCGGACGTAGCAGGCGCGTCAGCTCCGTTTCTGCCGACGCTTCTTCCAGATGACCATAATGCTGCCGGAGAGGCCGAGCACCAGCAGCACCATCGGCAGAACCATCAGGATGGCCATCACCTGATCTTCATGGCGTTTAATAAACGGCACCTGGCTGATGCCATAGCCGAAGGCCACCACAATCCCGACCCACAGCACGCCGCTCAGCCAGTTAAACAGCTGGAAGCGGCCATTCTGCAGGCCGGAAATCCCGGCCATGGTTGGCAGCAGGGTGCGGACAAACGCGAGAAAACGGCCGACCAGCAGCGCCATCAGGCCATGACGGTTAAACATATTCCAGGCGCGCTGGTGATACTGCGCGGGCAGATGCATCAGCCAGTTCTTCACCAGCCGGGTATTACCCAGCCAGCGCCCCTGCAGATAACTCAGCCAGCAGCCCAGACTGGCGGCCGTCGTCAGAATCACTATCGTTGGCACAAAATCCATTACCCCTTTTGCCACCATTGCGCCTGCCAGCAACAGCAGGCTATCGCCCGGCAGAAAAGAGGCGGGTAACAGACCATTTTCCAGAAACAGCGTCAGGAACATCACGCCGTACACCACCCACACCACATCCGGATTCGCCAGCGCGGCAAAATCCTGATGCCAGAGCGCCTGGACAATCTCGTGTAAAACACCCATTAGCTATTCCATCACGTCACAAGGAACTATCCGTCTGCATTCAGATGACACCGTTAATACACGCGTGACCTGAACGATGCGGGAGAAATTTTAACAACAAAAGTGCGATTGCCCGGCAGAGTCTGCCGACAGCCGCCATCGGTTTAGCATCCGTTTACGCTTTGTTTAACTGACTCAGCGCGTCAGACGCGAAAATCCCGCCTCCAGGTCAGCCAGCAGGTCATCAACGTGCTCCAGACCAATGTGCAGTCGCACCAGCGTGCCGGTGAAATCCACACCGCCTGCCGGACGAATGGCGGCCAGCTCTTCGGGCTGATTCGCCAGAATCAGGGACTCGTAGCCACCCCAGGAGTAAGCCATGCTGAAATGATGGAAGTGATCGAGATATTCTGCCAGCTGGGCGTCACCTAATTTTTCCTGCAGGATAAAGGAGAACAGGCCGCTGCTGCCGTTAAAATCGCGCTGCCAGAACGCATGTCCCTTGCTTTGCGCCAGTGCCGGATGGTTGACCCGTGCCACCTCCGGACGCGCCGCCAGCCATTCCGCCACCAGCAGGGCGCTCTCTTCATGCTGACGCAGACGGGTGCCCAAAGTACGCAGACCGCGGCTCGCCATATAGGCGGTGTCAGCATCGACCATCTGTCCCATCAGATAGGAGTTCTCGCGCAGCTGATCGATACAGCGCGCATTGGCTACGGCGGTGCCAATCATCGCATCGCTGTGGCCAATCAGATATTTGGTGCCGGCCTGAATCGAGATATCGACGCCATGCGCCAGGGCATTAAAGAAAATCCCGGCCGCCCAGGTGTTGTCGAGCATGATGATCGCGTCGGGTGCACGGGCGCGAACGGCTGCGACAATTGCCGGAATATCCTGCACTTCCATGGTAATGGAGGCAGGCGATTCCAGGAAAACGACCCGGGTGTTGGGCTGCACAAGCTCAGCAATTTCACTGCCAAGGGTGTGATCGAACCAGCCCGTTGACACCTGCATCTTCGCCAGGATTTTCGTGCAGAAATCCTGTGTCGGCTCATAGACTGCACCGCTCATCAGCACATGATCGCCAGCCTCCACAAACGCCAGAATCGCATTCGCCACCGCCGCTGCGCCGCAGGGATAAAGCACGCAGCCTGCACCGCCTTCCAGCTCGGTCATCGCATCCTGCAGCGCAAAGTGGGTCAGGGTGCCCCGGCGGCCATAAAAGAGTTCGCCTTTTGCCCGGCCTGCGGTGGCGCGCTTTTTCTCCGCAACGCTATCGAAAACCAGCGAGGAGGCACGCTGAATAACCGCATTCACCGAGCCCTGGGTATAACGCTTGCTGCGTCCTGCGCTGACGAGCGTGGTATCAATTTTTCTGGTGGTCATGAGTCGCCTTTGCCGCTTCTGACTAAGCCCTCACGTTATCACGAAACGACCAGCAGGGTTGAGACTCAATGGTGATTATCAGAGTGCGTCGCAGCATAAAAAAGCGGGCCCGCGAACGGGCCGCTTTTATTGTGCTACATCACGCCCATCAGGTGCGGTAACCAGAGTGAAATGGCAGGGACATAAGTGATCAGCATCAGCACCAGGAACAGCATGCCGTAGAAGGGCAGCATCTCGCTGACCACCTGTTCAATCTTCTGTTTACTCACCGCGCTGGCAACAAACAGCACCGTGCCGACCGGCGGCGTAATCAGCCCGATCCCCAGGTTAGTCAGCATGATCATGCCAAAGTGAACCGGATCGATGCCCAGCGCGGTCGCTACCGGCAGTAGCACTGGCGTCAGAATCAGGATCAGCGGTGCCATGTCCATCAGCGTTCCCACCACCAGCAGCAGCAGATTGATGCACATCAGAATCACATATTTATTATCAGAGAGGCTGGTAAAGGCTTCCGTAATCAGGGTCGGGAGCTGCATGAAGGTCATTACCGCGCCGAAGCCCGCCGCGAAGGCGATCAGCACCATGACGATAGTGACGGTTTTAATGGTGCGGAACAGCAGAATGTGCAGCTGACGCCATTTGAAATCGCGGTAGATAAACATCGTCACAAAGAAGGCCCAGAGGCAGGCGATGGCGGCAGATTCCGAGGCGGTAAAAATGCCGGAGAGGATACCCCCCATGATGATCACCACGGTAAAGAGCCCCCAGAACGCATCGAAGAAGATCTTCAGCGCCTGACGAAACGGGATCCGTTCGCCTTTGGGGTAGCCGCGTTTGCGGGCAAAGCCCAGACACATCACCATCAGGCAGGCTGCCAGCAGCAGGCCAGGGAAGATCCCGGCGACAAACAGGGAGGAGATGGTCACCATGCCGCCAGTCGCCAGCGAATAGATCACCGAGTTATGACTGGGGGGCGTCAGCACCGCCTGCACCGATCCGCTGGCGGTGACGGCGGCGGCGAAATCACGCGGATACCCTTTCTCCTCCATCTGCGGGATCATCACCGAGCCAATCGAGGCGGTATCCGCCACCGATGAACCGGAGATCGCGCCAAAGAAAGTCGAGGCGACGATATTAACCAGGGAGAGCCCGCCGCGAATAAAGCCGACAAAGATATAGGCGAAGTTGACCAGCCGCCGGGCAATGCCGCCTTCTGCCATGATCGCGCCAGCCAGAATAAAGAACGGGATGGTCAGCAGCGAAAATTTATTGATGCCGTTGGTGACCTGGATCACCACCGCCTCCAGCGGCAGATCGATCCACCACGCCCCGATAAAGGCGCTGAGGCCGACGGCGAAGGCGACCGGAAAGCCCACCATCAGCAATACCAGCAAACTGCCTATCAGAATCAATGCATCCATTTTTCTGCTCCGCGTTAGTGGGTGCCGCCCAGCGAGACAACCGGCCGCTGACTCTGATCGCCGTTCAGCAATCGCTCAATGACAAACAGCAGGGTAAAGATCGCGCCGACCGGAATCGGCAGATAGATCTCGCCGTAAGTGACCGCAGGCAGCGCAGCGAGATGCTGAACCCACATCGCTTCGCACAGGCTGTAGCTTGCCTGAAAGATGACCAGACAGGTGACGATCATCAGCAGGTCGCTGACGCGCAGCATCAGGCGCTGCCGGGCGGGCGACAGGCGATCGGTGACCATCGACACGCAGATATGGGTTCCGGCGCGCAGGCCCACCGGCGCGCCAATAAACGTAAAAATAATCATGCAGATAATGGCGACCGGTTCCGGCCAGGAGAGCGCGCCATTCATCACGTAACGGGCGAAGATCCCCACCGGGATCACCGTCACCATGATCAGCAGCGCCACAGCGGCCACCAGCATGCAGAGCAGATAAAGCCCATCCATCAGACGCGTATAAGCAGTCATAACTGATACCTGAGTAAGCACGCCACACGGCAGTGTGGCGTCGGGATTATTTCACCTCAGCGATCCGGGTCATCAGATCCTGATATTTACCGGCAAACTGATCGCGCACCGGTTGCGTGGCTTTAACGAAATAGTCACGGTCGGTCTGCTGGAACGTGACGCCGCCCGCCTTCATTTTGGCGATCGCGTCGTCAGTGTAGGTCGCCCAGAGCTGGCGCTCCTCATCCTGCGCCTCTTTACCCAGCTTTTTCAGCAGCGCCTGATCCTCGGGTTTGAGGCGATCCCAGGCGCGTTTTGAATAGAGGATCATCTCTGGCTGGATAAAGTGGCCGCTGAGAGTGTAATACTTCGCCACCGGCAGATAGTTGTGGGCCACAAAGGTGGGGGGATTGTTCTCTGTGCCATCGACTACACCGGTCTGCATGGCGCTGAACACCTCGCTGACGCCCATTGCCACCGGATTGGCGCCCATGGATTTTAGTGTTGCCAGCGAGATGGCGCTGTTCTGCACCCGAATCTTCATACCTTTGAGATCTTCGGGTTTCGCCAGCGGTTTATTGGTGATCATGTTGCGTTCACCCGCGTCGGTCCAGCCGAGAAAGACCATGCGGGCATTAGGATCGTTGTCGAACCGGCTGGCGATCTCGCGACCTATCTCACCATCCAGAACCTTGTGCATGTGGTCAACGTCGCGAAAAATATAGGGCAGCGTCAGTACGCTGGTTTCCGGAGCAATTGAGGTCACTGGCGCCAGCGAAACGCGGATCATATCAATGGCGCCGAGCTGTACCTGTTGCAGTGTCTGATCTTCATCACCCAGTACGCCACCGGCATAAATTTTCATCTCCAGCCGCCCGTCGGTGGCCTGCTTCAGTTTGTCACCCATGTGCTGCAGGGCGACCACCGTCGGATAGCCCGCAGGCTGCACTTCGGCAACTTTAATAACCTGTGCCAGGGCAGTACTGCTCATCATCGCCACCGCCAGGGCCGTCGCCAGGCCTGTTTTTATCATTCTCATTATATTGTCTCCCGCAGAGGTAGGGCGGCCCGGAATCGGGGCTGAACGCAGAGGGCCGTGAGGAGCCAGCATAGTGAAAACCGGTCTGAGTAAAATGCAGCAATGCTGATTGAATGAAACTCATCACATTTTGAAACGTTGTTTTAATAAATTTTCATGCGGCTTCACATTTTAGAAACATCCGGACATATCGCCGTTAAATCCGCTAAAAGCAGGTCATCTGGTACCCTTGTCTTTGTAAATACTAATGAGAACTACTATCAATTCGACACCGTTTTGCTATTATTTGTCCTTATTTTGCATCCCTGAATCAGAAGTTGGAGAAGCAGCGTGGTAGCCAGTGAGTTGATGCAAACGGATCTCTCCGTTTGGGGCATGTATCAACATGCCGATATCGTGGTAAAGGTGGTGATGATTGGCCTGTTGCTGGCCTCTGTCGTGACCTGGGCGATTTTCTTTGGCAAATATGCCGAACTCAGCGCGGCTAAGCGTCGCCTGAAGCGTGAGCAGCAGGCGCTGGGCGAAGCCCGCAATCTCAATGACGCCGCCCGCATCGCCCAATCGTTTACCGGCCACAGTCACAGCGTAGTGCTGCTGAACGACGCGCAGAATGAACTTGAGCTGTCGGCGGGGGTGGAAGACACCAACGGAATCAAAGACCGCACCAGTTTCCGCCTTGAGCGCCGCGTGGCTGCCTTCAGCCGTCATGCCGGACGGGGCAATGGGTTCCTGGCGACTATCGGCTCTGTCGCGCCGTTCGTAGGGCTGTTCGGTACTGTCTGGGGCATCATGAACAGCTTTATTGGTATCGCGAAAACGCAGACCACGAATCTCGCCGTGGTCGCGCCGGGGATCGCCGAAGCGCTGCTGGCGACCGCAGTCGGTCTGGTGGCGGCTATCCCGGCGGTCGTCATCTACAACGTGTTTGCCCGCATGATCGCTAACTACAAAGCCTCGCTGGGCGATGTTGCCGCTCAGGTTATGCTGCTGCAGAGTCGTGATATCGACCTCGGCACCGTCGCGCGGGATGTTCCGCGTCCCGCCACCGCTCAGAAGCTGCGGTTAGGGTAAGCACTGATGGCAATGCGATTAAACGACGACCTGGAGACACAGGGTGAAATGCACGAAATCAACGTGACGCCGTTTATCGACGTCATGCTGGTTCTGCTGATCATCTTTATGGTGGCCGCGCCCCTGGCGACGGTCGATGTGCGGGTTAATCTGCCTGCCTCCACCAGCGCGCCGCAGCCACGACCGGAAAAGCCGGTCTACCTGTCGATTAAGGCGGATAAGCAGCTTTATGTCGGCAACGACCAGGTCACGCCCGATTCGCTGGTGAACGTGCTGACCAGCCAGACCCAGGGCAATAAAGAAACCACCATCTTCTTCCAGGCGGACAAGTCAGTGGATTATGAAACGCTGATGAGCGTGATGGACAAGCTGCGCACAGCGGGCTATCTGAAGATCGGCCTGATGGGCATGGAAACTGTGAAGAAATAGCGGCTTATCCGGTATCTCAACAGGGCGACGGCTTCCGTCGCCTTTTTTTATGTCTGCGCGACAGCCATACAAAATCAGGTCAACTGGCGATCGCACCGATCGGTTATGCTGGCTGAACTGAATTGTTAATTGGTTGTTACTTATGAACACAGTTTTGTAAAGTGCAATGGTGAGCCTGGTCACATTATTCCTGTCTCAGGCAGGCTAAAACGGCTAAAAAACAACAGGAAGCCGTTATGAGTCACACCCCGTCTTTACAAAAGCCATCCAAAAGTGCCGCGCGGACAATCTTTAACGTCACCAGTGGTAACTTTCTGGAGATGTACGATTTTATGGTGTTTGGCTACTACGCGACTGCGATAGCCAAAACCTTCTTCCCGGGTGACGACCCCTTTGCTTCTCTGATGCTGACCCTGATGACCTTTGGTGCAGGCTTCCTGATGCGCCCACTGGGGGCGATCATTCTGGGGGCCTATATTGACCATCACGGTCGTCGTAAAGGGCTGCTGCTGACACTGAGCCTGATGGCGATAGGTACACTGACCATCGCGCTGGTGCCGGGCTATGCGACCCTGGGCGCGGCGGCACCGATTCTGATTCTGCTGGGTCGACTGCTGCAGGGCTTTTCAGCGGGTGTTGAGCTGGGTGGCGTGTCGGTCTATCTGGCGGAGGTCGCTCCTGAAGGCCGAAAAGGCTTTTTCGTCAGCTGGCAGTCGGGCAGTCAGCAGATTGCAGTGATCTTCGCCGCCCTGCTGGGGCTGATGCTGAACCACCTGCTGGCGAAAGAGGCCGTGACAGAGTGGGGCTGGCGTATCCCGTTTGTGGTCGGCTGTCTGATTGTGCCGTTCCTGTTCTATATCCGCCGGATGCTGGAGGAGACCGAGGCGTTCAGCAAGCGTAAACATCGTCCGGGTATGGCAGAAATCATGCGGTCGGTAGCCAGTAACTGGGCGCTGGTGCTGGCGGGGATGCTGATGGTCGTTACCACGACGGTGATGTTCTATATGATCACCGCGTTCACCCCTACTTTCGGCAAAACCGTGCTGATGATGAGCGACAAGCAGGCGTTTCTTGTGACGCTCTGCGTCGGTGTTTCAAACCTTTTCTGGCTGCCGCTAATGGGGGCGCTGTCAGATCGCGTCGGACGTCGTCCGCTGCTGATTGTCTTTACACTGCTGATGATTGTCACCACCTGGCCGGTGCTGCACTGGCTGGTGGGATCGGCCAGCTTCGCTCACCTGCTGGAAGCGGAGCTCTGGCTGTCGTTCCTCTATGCCAGCTATAACGGGGCGATGGTCGTTTATCTGGCGGAGATAATGCCTGCTGAGGTACGCGCTGCCGGTTTCTCAATGGCTTACAGCCTGGCAACGGCGCTGTTTGGCGGTTTCACCCCGGCCATCTCCAGCTACCTGATCCACGCCACCGGTGATAAGGCGATGCCAGGCGTCTGGCTGACCTTTGCGGCCCTCTGCGGGCTGATCGGCACGCTGCTGATTGGCCGGATGGTGAAGCAGTATCAGCTGCGTCACAGCACCGCGCCCGCCAGCGCCTCGCTCTAAAACGACAAATCAACCACCACGCTGTCGCTGTAGTTTCCGGCGGGTGGCGTGCTCTGTGAAGTCAGGATGCGCGCGGTGTAGTTATAGCCGCGCGTCAGTCCATCCGCTGACACCGCCGAAGAGATCGTACTGCTCCAGCGTTCCGTTCCTGCCGACCCCCAGCGATTGCTGCCGGACTCCTTATAGATCTCATAGCTCAGCCGATTGGTGCCGCTGGCCATATTCCGTACGCTGCCGACCGGATAGCTGCCATTACTCAGCCCCACCGTATAGGTACTGCCTTTGCTGCACAGCACGTTAATGGTCTGTGTGACGGCGGAGAAGCTGCCGACCAGCGGCGCACTGCCAAAGCTGATATTGGGCGAGGTAATCGTTGTGCAGTCGTTGGTAAGGATGGCGGTAATAGTGATGGGAATGATGCCGCTGCCGTTCTGTTCGCTCAGGCAGAGGCCGCCTAAACTGATGCTGGTGCAGACGCGATACGTCACCGCCATATTCAGCGTTACCTGATACGTCCCGGCGGCCACGACCTGGCCAGGCACGGTCCGCAGATAGACCGGAATGGCGAAATTAAGACTGCCCAGCAGGCCCGCCAGATTGATCAGAGTCTGCGATCCATAGACGTAAGGCGCGCCGCCAATCGTCAGTTCGCTGGCACAGGCCGAGTCGGTACAGAGCCGGACCGGCACGTTGTCGCTGCTGGTGTCACCGCTGCGCTTTAATATGCCGCGTGTGCCGTTGTTGCTGGTCGCGCCGGTCAGCTGAAAGGTAATCTGGTTATTGCCCAGCAGTGACAGGGTTGAACCCGCCCCGCAGTTGACGTTGGCGTTGGTACTTGCAGAACTGATCGTGGTGTTCGCCACAAAGGTGGAAACCGACCCGAAGCTGGCGCTGGAGGCGGGCAGATTACAGGCGGCGTAACCCAGCGGGGACAGCAGCAGCAGGCCAGCCAGTAGCAGAAATCTCATCATGGTTGCGCTCCGGAGGGGAAAGAATCAGCGGAAGTGATGGCGTTGTCCGTCGTCGGGGACGCCAGCGCACAGGTCAGGGGACCATAGGTTTTCAGCGCCTGTGGCTGACCGCTGGCGATCTTCAGTGTGGTTTCGCAGCGGCGCCCGTCGGGCGTGAGCACCCTAATCGGGTTAAGGGAGGCGAGATTCTCCATCCAGACGAGGCCATCCCAGCCAACATATTCGGTGGGATGGTCGGGACGCAGCACCTGACTGGAAACCTGCAGCGGCTGCCCCTGAGCGTCGAGCAGAATGACGCTGGCCGAACGCAGCTTCTCCACCGGGAAATCGAGCAGGTAGCCGCTCTGACGTCTCACCGCGAAGCGCTGCTCGACCCTGGGCGTCGTCATGTCGGCGGGCAGGTCAAGCGTGTCGATGTCATAGCGGGCCGGGTAGTAACTGCTGATGGCGGGCACCAGCAGATAGCCCTGCTGGCTGGTGCGGCCCATCGGCTGATTTTCGTAGCGGACGGTCACACCGGGATAGCGGGTTTTTACCAGTACAAAGGCATCATTGATCGCGTTAGCGGCAAAGAGATGATTGTCCATGACCACCAGCGAGCCGGAGAGATCGGCCCACTGTGTGAGGTTATCATCGTCGCCATAGAAACCCGCTGAGGTGTCAATCTGGTTATTGCGATAGCGCAGGCTGCCCTGACGATAGTCGCCGCTGTTACCGCTCTGATTCGCCCAGCCCGCATCCCAGGCAATACCGCCGTCGCTGGGCATGGCGCGCGAAGCATAGAGGCGCTGACTGTTCCGGCCGCGCTGGTCGCGCTCGGTGCTGATTGCCGCGCTGCCCTGTTCGCCAAACGGGATCACCAGCGAAATGGCGCCGGTCCAGCTCTTCTCCTGCTGATCGCGACTGGCGGAGAGGTAAAGGCTGCTGTTACCCCACAGGTTTTTGCTCCAGGAGAGGTTCCACAGTCGGGTGCGATCGCCCTGGCCGTCCGTGATATCGATAAAGGCGGCCCCCACGCTGCCAAAGCGGTTCAGGGAGACGCTGGCGCTATATTGCGCGCTGCGGCGCGACAGGGCATAGCGGCGGCTGTCCGGCATCCCCCCGGCGCGACTGCCGACCAGCGCCAGGTTGCCGAACGTACTGCTGCGCTGGATCTGCTGCGTACCCAGATTGAACCAGCGATTATTGTACTGGTATCCCCAGCTATATTGTCTGCCGGTGTCGCCCTCAAGCTGGCTCTGCGCGACCGCGCCGTTGACCACGCCCCAGCTGCCGATGCGCAGCTGCCCGCCAGCGCCGCCCATCGCCAGGTTTTTACTGCCTTCGGCGTGGCTTTCCAGCGTCAGCCAGTCTGTCATGCCGTATCGCCAGGAGCCGCTGGCGGCTGCGGCGCCATAATCGAAGTTGCGGATACCGTAGTTTTCGCGGATCGCGCCCACAGAGAGCGCGTAATCCGACAGGCCCGGTTTCAGCAGGTGACTGGAGACATAAAACGGCATGGTGGTAGTGACGCGGCGGCCCACCGCGTCGGTGGTGGTGATCACGGCGTCACCCGCGCCGTTGACAAAGGGCACGTTAGTCATCGACCAGGGGCCGGGTTGCACATTTGCCTGGCCGGAGCGATAGCCGTTGATAAAGAGATCGACGGTTGAGGGGACGGCGGCCTGGCCGGAGAAGGCGGGCAGCGGATAGGTCACCAGATCGGGGCGTACGCTGAAGTCGCGGCCCACCTGCAGGCCACCGAGCCGCACGCTGCTGCTCCACGCCAGCGAGTCGGTGACCAGATCGCCGACCCGCCAGCGCATCGCCATGTTCTCGTCGTCGTGACTCCACCAGCTGTCATAACGGATATAGCCATCGTCCTGGTAGGTGGTCTGGCCTTCAAGCTGCTGCAGCCAGACACCGTTGCTGGAGAGGTGTCCGGCCTCCCCGAACAGACGCAGCTCATTCCACACCGAGAGACGGGTGCCGCTGTTATCCGTGCGGCTGGCGTAGAGGTCATAATTAATCAGCGCGCCACGGCTGGTACGACCCGGATAGCGTGGCTCGTTTTTCGCCTCGCCGATCACCTGACCCGGCAGCCACGCGGGCGGCACGGTCAGCAGCAGCCGCTGCCGCGCCGCGTCATACTCCACGTCTGCCGCCTGCAGGGCGCTGACATCCACCAGCGACTCAACGCCCAGCTTTTCCGCTGGCAGACCGGCACGCTGCAGATCGCCACTGCGCAACAGAAAATGTCCGTTGCGCTGACTGACCGGCACAATGTTGCCGTTGGCCTGCTGGTTAATGACCAGCTCCAGCATATATTGCTGCACGTCGTTGTGGCTCTGCAGGCTGGGCGGCGGGGGCAGGGAGGAGTATGTCTCCGCCCATACTGCATCGGGTACTGCAGCGCAGAGGAGACTGGCGACCGCCAGCGCGCAGGGATGTGGGGAAAAAGCTCGCATTCAGCGCTTACTTCTGAGCCGCGCTGCGCCACTGCTTTTTGTTCACTTCTGCGCTGAGTTCACCACTGACCGGTGAAGTGAGGGGCCAGCGGTAATCGCTCTCTGCCAGCACGTAGCCATAGAGACCTTCCCCCAGCCGGCGACCGCCAATTGACACATTGCTCAGCCGGGCATGGCCGTTGCCGCTGTTGGTCAGCTGCAGCCAGCGTTTGCCGCCCTCGCTGACCTGGTGCCAGCGCAGCTCCGGACGCACGCTGTCAGCGGTCACGCCCTGTCCATACACAAACAGCGGCACCGAATAGCGCATCTGGAAGGTCAGCCCGGCCTGGTTTTCACCGGGATTGCGCGGTGTCGGGATTTCATCCAGCACCACCCGATACGCTCGCTCTTTACCGGCGGCAGGCGGCATCTGTTTGATCAGCCTCACCAGCTGTTTCTGACCCGGATCCATCCGTACCATCGGCGGACTGGCGACGACCTCCTGCTGGGTCTGATACTGCTCCTGGCCGTTAATCTGCTGCCAGCTGAAGACCCGGACCTGCATCATGGTGGTGCTGTTTCCCCGATTCTCCAGCCAGAGTTCGCTGGCTTTCTCTTCAGGATTAATGGCGGGGTCAATGGGCCAGATCATCACCGAGTTAGCGGCAAAGGCCGGAGAGAGCAGGCCGGAGCTTAACAGTAACAGCAGAGCGCGCAGTGGCTTCATGTGCATATCCTTGTTTTATATTACCTCACCAGCTCAGGGTGACGGTCAGCGTGTCGGTATAGACGCCCGCGCGTGCAGTGCCAGGCAGTTTCAGCTGCCCGTAAATGGGCAAGGTAATGTTGCTGGCATTGCTGTAGCTCAGTGGCACCGACTGATTAACCGGGATCACAGTGGTGCGGCTGGCGTCTCTGAAGAGCGTATAGGGAACGGTACTGCTGTACCCGGGCAGCTTCAGATTACGGGTGGTGGTGAAGTTACTGCCCTGATTGATGCTCATGCTCAGCGTCGTGCCCGGCGTACAGGCCAGATTAATGGAGGTGCTCTGCACAAAACTGGCGTTGACGGTCGTGGCTGACACGCCAGATTGCGAACCGAAGTTCAGTGCACCGAAAACACCGGTGTTGGTTCCGGAGATTACGCAACCTGCCACAATCGATGCGGAGACCTGGAAAGTGCTGGTCGGCAGACTCCATGCGCGGGGACTACCGGTCAGCAGCGCCACGCCGCATACGATCATCAGGCAGGCTCGCCAGAGAACCACCCTGAGTATCCTGCGGCGGCAGTTAATAGTTCACGGCGACGTTGATTGTATCGGTGTAGGTACCGGCAGGGATCAGCGGATTAAAACCGCCGCCCACGACCCGGCCGTAGATGGCATAGTTTGTGCCCAGCGTCGGATCGGAGGTGCCGCTGGCCGCGATTGGCGTATTGTTCGCGATCGCGGTCGTAAAGGAGGCGTCACTATAGAGGGTATAGGCAATGCCCTGGGCATTGTTCGATCCCAGCAACAGATAGCGTGGCGAGGCAGAGGCGGTACCATAGATGGTGGCGGGTGCCGCATTGCTGCTGGTCACCACCACATTGTAGTCCTGACCCGTCGTGCAGCGCACAAAAATACCGTTACCGGCGGCCCCGACAAGGGTGGCGTTCAGCGTATCAAAGGTGGCTGCGCTGCTGCCAAAGTTCAGTGTACCGAAGTTAACACCCGCCGTAGCGGACTGGCCATTAACCAGGCAACCGGTCGTCAGCGTCAGGGTGGCATTGATCGTTCCCGAGGTCGTCGCTGCCTGGGTTAAGGCAGGAAAGGCGACAGTTAATCCAGCAGCAGCAAAAAGAAAAAGCTTGAGTTTCATAATATTTCCTTACGGATTATCGAGATTCAGTGCTTTTTCACCCGGTGCAAATTAATAATTCCAGCGCAAAAACAGGAAATAAAAAGAACAGCGTGCTTACTGCTGTCGTTATAAGAAAATTCCTAGACTTAAGGATGATGATTTATATCAGTTTTACTTACTATAGATCAGTTAAAGCGTTACGCGAAGCACCGCCGTTTATTTTTCTCTAATCTAATGCGCATCCTGGCCGATAACCCAGTAACAGCAAGGCGCAAAGCGGAGCGGCAAAGCGGAATGACCCGATTTTTTCGACCTCTGGAATGCTTTCTGCTCCGGTGATATGTTCCTGAACCAATCAGACAAAATAACGATTTACCGTCTGGCATGGCTGGCGGGTAATAAGATGCAGATTATTAAACGCCTGCGTCTGCGGGCACGTTTGGCCGGATCTAAAAAAGGGATTAATACCGGAATTAACCACTTTCACCCGTTGGGTGTTTTTTTAAATGATTTATCAGACTGCACACAGCACCCGCTTTCTGCGGGTGGTGAGGAGTTACCTATGTTGCCTGTCACCTGGGATGGCGTTCTGGTCAGCATTTCGCTGATCGTGGCCTTTATTGCCTCTTTTACTGCGCTGGATACGGCCGGACGCGTGGCGGTTTCCCGTGGCTGGAGCGCCCGGTTCTGGCTGCTGGCAGGGGGCTCTGCTATGGGCATCGGCATCTGGGCGATGCACTTTATCGGTATGCTGGCGATGATGATGCCTGTGACGATGCGCTACGACATCCGGCTCACGTCCCTCTCGTTGCTGGTGGCGATTCTGGCCTCCTGTCTGGCCTTTGGCCAGACGGTTGGCGGGCTGCATCTTACCCGGCACCGGCTGCTGCGCGGCAGCCTGATCCTGGGAGCGGGCGTAGCGGCGATGCACTATCTCGGCATGTATGCACTGCTGATTGAACCACGACCTGAATGGAATAGCGTGCTGGTGGTGCTTTCAGTGCTGATTGCATTTGTCGCCTCAGGCGTGGCGCTCTGGCTGGCATTTCATCTGCGCAAAGGTGAGCATCATCTCCTGCTGATGCGGGGGCTGGCATCGCTGGTTATGGGGATCGCCATAGCCGGCATGCACTATGCAGGCATGGCGGCGGCGACGTTCAGTCATCACAGTATGATGCAGTCACAGGGCCTCAGTAATCCGGGACTGGCGGTATGGGTGACGCTGATTACACTGACGATCCTGGGGATCACGCTGCTCTGCTCAATGCTGGATGCACAGATGCGCGCCACGCGGCTGGCGGCACGGCTCAGATTCGCAAACAAGGAGCTGTTGCAACTGGCACTGCATGACAACCTGACCGCGTTGCCTAATCGGGTCATGCTGGAGCAGCAGCTCGATCGGGTGATCAAAAAAGCGATGCTCAATGATTTTCGCTTTGCCGTGATTTATATGGATCTCGACGGCTTCAAAGCCGTGAATGATACCTGGGGCCACCATGTCGGTGATCGGCTGCTGCTGGCAGTCGCAGAACGATTGCGCAGCCAGCTCAGCGAGACGATGCTGCTGGCGCGTCTGGGCGGCGATGAATTTGTGCTGATGGTGAAAAGATGCGATATCAGTCCGGCCCGTCAGCTGGCACAGAGACTGGTGAAAGTAATCGGTAAGCCGTTTGAATTTGACCGCTATGTCCTGCACGTTTCGCTCAGCGCGGGCATTGCGATCTTTCCTCTGCACGGCCGCAACCGGCAGGAGCTGCTGTTTAACGCCGACGCCGCGATGTACCACACCAAAAACAGCGGGCGAAACGGCTGGTGCCTGTTTGAACGGGCCATGAGTGCCGCGACGCAGCATCAGCTGGAACTGACCAACGATCTCTGGGAGGCGCTGGAGCGCCAGCAGATGAGACTGTTTTATCAGCCAAAATTCCGTTCTGGCGGCACACGCTTAATGGGATTTGAAGCGCTTCTGCGCTGGCAGCACCCACAGCGAGGCTTGCTCACGCCTGAACTTTTTCTGCCGCGAGCTGAAAAAACCGGGCAGATTGTGGCGCTCGGTAACTGGGTGATTGAGGAAGCCTGCCGTCAGCTCAGGATCTGGCACAACCAGGGGCATACTGAATGGACCGTCTCGGTTAATCTCTCGGCTTTGCAGTTTCATCAGCGCGATCTGCTGGCCACCCTGACGCGGACGCTGACCCGTTATCAGTTGCCGGGCTGCGCACTGATGCTGGAGATCACGGAAGCCATTGCGATGCGTGACCCTGTTTTCAGCCAGCAGCGTATCCGGGAACTGCAGCAGGCGGGCGTCAGCATCGCGATCGATAATTTCGGCATCGGCTATGCCAATCTGCTGCATCTGAAAGATCTGGATGCCAGCGAACTCAAGATCGATCGCAGCTTTATCAACAGCCTGCGGCCCGGCAGTGAAGATGCAACGGTGGTCAGTGCCATGCTGACTTTGGCGCAGAGCCTCAACCTGCGGATGGTGGCAGAAGGCGTTGAGACAGAAGAGCAGCAGCATTTACTTACCAGCCTGGGCTTTGATGCATTACAGGGCTATCTGCTGGGCAAGCCGACGCCAGCGGACCGGGTTGAAGTTTTCAGCCTGGCGGCCCGGCAACACCCGATGCCAGCGGCTTCAGGCTGAAAGGATGATAGGTTTCAGCTCTCACAATGTGTGGCGATCCGGCCGCGTTAACGGCTCATCAGCCGCCGGACCGCGCCGATAAATTCAAAATAGTCATAAAATCTCTGTTCAACGCCAGACACGGCTTTACCCGGGAATGCACAATGTTAGAAACCTCCTACGACTCGTTTATTGTCATCGTCTCGGTTCTTGTCGCGATGCTGGCTTCGTTTACTGCCTTAGACATGGCAGGCCGCGTGGTGCATTCAACCGGCAACGTTGCCCTGGTCTGGCTGTTTGGCGGCGGTTTTTCCATGGGGATTGGCATCTGGGCAATGCATTTTATCGGCATGCTATCGATGAACATGGAGATGGTCATGAGCTATAACGCTGCACTCACGGCGTTATCGGCGGCTATCGCGGTGTGCGCATCGATCTTTGCGCTATGGCTGGTCTGCAGTGGCGATTTACCTCTGCAGCGGCTGATGGGCGGAGCATTTATCCTCGGCAGCGGCGTGGTGGCAATGCACTACACGGGCATGGCAGCCCTGATGTTTACTCCGGGTATCGTCTGGAAATGGGGCTGGGTGGCGTTGTCAGTGGTCATCGCCCTGGTCGCCTCCGGCGCGGCGCTGTGGCTGGCATTTAACCTGCGGGAGGGCGGAACCAGCCGGACCACCGTGCTGCGTATCGGCGCATCAATCGTCATGGGATGCGCGATTGCGGGGATGCACTATACCGGCATGGTGGCGGCAGAGTTTCCTGTTCACAGTCATGCGGTCGGGCAGGGGGTCAACAGCGACTGGCTGGCCATTCTGGTCACGGTCGTGACGCTTTCTATCCTGGGCATCACGCTGCTGGTGTCAATGCTGGATGCGCGACTTCAGACACGCACCTCGCTGCTCGCCAGTTCGCTGGCGGAAGCCAACCGCGAGCTGGCACAACTGGCGCTGCACGATAACCTGACCCGGCTGCCTAACCGCATCCTGCTGGAAGATCGGCTGGAGCAGGCGATCAACAAAGCGAACCGCGAAAAGACGCAGTTTGCGCTGATGTTTATGGATCTCGACGGGTTTAAGGCGGTAAACGATGCCTTCGGCCACCATATTGGCGACAACCTGCTGGTGGGTGTGACCGAGCGGATGAGTCAGCAGATGACCGGCTACTACACACTGGCGCGGCTGGGCGGCGATGAGTTTGTGCTGCTGGCGGAGATTGGGGAGCCCAACGATGCGGCGGCCATCGCCGACAAACTGGTCAAAGCGGTAGACTGCCCGTTCGATATCTCACGCTATGAGCTGGTGGTATCACTGAGTATTGGCATCGCGGTCTATCCCGGTGATGGGGTGGATGAGCGTGAGCTGATGTTTAACGCCGATGCGGCGATGTATCACACTAAAAACAGTGGCCGCAATGGCTATACCTTCTTCCAGCCCTCAATGAACCTCCAGGCGCAGAGCCAGCTTCAGCTCAACAACGATCTCCGGCAGGCACTGGAAAACGACGAGCTGCGGCTCTTCTATCAGCCTAAATACTGCGCCCCGCGCGGCCCGATTCTTGGTTTTGAGGCGCTGCTGCGCTGGCAGCATCCGCATCACGGCCTGCTGTCGCCCGATAAGTTCCTGCCGATGGCGGAAAAGACCGGCATGATTATCAGCATCGGTAACTGGGTGATTCACGAAGCCTGTCGCCAGCTACGGCAGTGGCATCTCCAGGACCATCCGGACTGGACGGTCGCGGTAAACCTGTCGGCGCTGCAGTTTGAGCAGGCGAATCTGGTGGAAACCGTGATAGAGGCGCTGACAAAGCATCAGATCCCGGCCGAACAACTGACGCTGGAGGTCACGGAAACCATCGCCATGCGCGATCCGGATGAGAGCGTGCGAATTCTCACCGAACTGACCCAGCTGGGCGTCAAAGCCTCGATCGATGACTTCGGCACCGGCTACTCCAGCCTGCTCTATCTGAAGCGGCTGCCGGCCAGCGAACTCAAAATCGACCGGGCGTTTGTCAGCGAACTGCAGCATCAGAAAGAAGATGCTACGATCGTCGCGGCAATTGTGGCACTGGCGCAGTCACTGCAGCTGAAGGTGGTGGCCGAGGGCGTGGAAACCGCAGAGCAGCAGGCTTTTCTGACCAGCCTGGGCTGCAATATGTTGCAGGGCTATCTGCTGGGCAGGCCGATGCCACCGGAGCGGGTGTCGGAAATGGCAAACTTTGTAGCGGGAGCGATCGAAGAGGCGGCTGCCACCGAAAGCAGCTGTTCAGACACCTGTCGGCCGCTGACCGCGGAGGTTGCCGCCCTCTGACGCGCCTCTGAACAGGCTGGTATCCTCTGTGTCTGGCCGATCAGCGACGCGCAGCGCCTGCCATTGATCGCTGTGCGTGGTAAAGTCTGGCGGTTAAACAAGGAGAGGTCACCCGTGGCAAAATACCAGCGATTGATGGATGAGATTCAGCAACAGATAGAGGCGGGTATCTGGTTGCCGGGCACCCGGCTGCCGTCGCTGCGTCAGCAGGTGGCGCAGCAGGGCGTCAGCCTGATGACGGTGCTGCATGCCTATGAGTTGCTGGAGAGTCAGGGCTGGATTGTCTCCCGTCCTCAGTCGGGCTATTACGTGGCTCCGCGCGCGCTGGCACCCGCCCCGCTGAGCGTTGCGATCAGCGAACAGGTCGACATCAACGACTTCGTATTTGATGTGCTCCAGGCAACGCGCGATCCCGCTATCGTGCCGTTTGGCTCCGCCTTTCCCGATCCCGCGCTCTTTCCACAGCGCCAGCTGATGCGTTCACTGGCGAACGTTTCACATCATCTGACCCCCACCGATGCGCTGCACAATCTGCCGCCTGGCAACGCCACGCTGCGTCAGCTGCTGGCACAGCGCTACGCGCGGCAGGGCATCACTCTGTCGCCGGATGAAATTGTGATCACCAGTGGGGCGCTGGAGGCGCTGAACCTCAGCCTGCAATCCCTGACGGAGCCGGGCGACTATGTGGTGATCGAACAGCCGGGCTTTTATGGGGCGCTGCAGGCAATTGAGCGGCTCAGGCTCAAGGCGCTGGCGATCCCGGTGGATGCTAAGCAGGGTATCGATCTGGTGCAGCTGGAGGAGGCCCTGCAGCGCTGGCCGGTAAAAGCCTGCTGGCTGATGACGACGCTGCAGAACCCGCTCAGCGTCACCCTGACGCCGGAGCGCAAGCAGCAGCTGGTGGCGCTGCTGGCACGGTATCAGGTGCCAATGATCGAAGACGATGTGTATGCCGAACTCTGGGCCGGAGACGTTCCGCCGCTGCCCGCCAAAGCCTGGGATCGTCAGGGAAACGTGCTGCACTGCGGGTCATTCTCGAAATCGCTGGTAGCGGGGTTCCGCGTTGGCTGGGTCGCTGCAGGCCAGCATGCGCAGCGGATCCAGCGGCTGCAACTGATGAGTACGCTCTCAACCAGTGCGCCAATGCAGCTGGCGCTGGCTGATTTTCTCGCCACCCGGCGTTATGACACCCACCTGAAGCGGTTGCGGCAGATTCTGTCGAAGCGACAGCAGATGGTGCGTCAGGCGTTACTGAAGGTGCTGCCGCTGCAGGCCACGGTGAGTGAAGCCCGCGGCGGCTATTTTCTCTGGGTTACCCTGCCGGAACCTATTGATACCACCCGGCTCTACCAGCAGGCGCTGGCGCAGGGGATCAGTATCGCACCGGGGCAGTTATTTTCGGCAGGCGAGCAGTTCGGTCACTGCTTCAGGCTGAACACCGCCTGGCCGTGGGATAGTCGGGCCGAGGCGGCAATCGAAACGCTGGGGCAGCTGATGGCGGAAGGGCTGGCGGATTAAACGGTCGCCGCCTGCTGGTGGCCCCAGGTCAGGTAGTAGACATCGTAGAAATCCACTTCCCCTTTTTGCGTCAGCAGACGCTGGATGCCGCTTTTCACCCGCTCCGGCGTATCGGGCAGGGCAAGGATGCGCGTGATGGCCTGCTCACGCACCGGCTGCACGTAATACCATTCGCCGTTGTAGCAGACGCGCAGGTCGAGCGCATCGATATCTTCAAAGCGATATTTCGGGTTGATATCCAGCAGCATCAGCAGGCTCATCACCAGCACAAACACGGTAGCAAACCAGAAGGCAGGCCAGCCCAGCATTTCGGTGGTGAAAATCAGCGCCACGCACAGGCCGTAGCAGAGGTACATGACGGCCCAGAGACCGGGATGATTTTTCAGAAACGAGAGGCTGAAGCGCGGCAGGTTGTCGCGACGTTCTTCACGGTTAAGTGTGGCGATCTCGTCGATCAGGATTTGTTTAATAGCGTCCATTAGTTACCTCACTGTCATCTGTTAGCTATTACAACAGATAACAGTCAAGCACATCAGAAACAGATCGGTGCATTTTTTATATAACAGTTAAAGGGGTAACTGACTGTCCACGCGCGGACAGAACCAGCTTCCCCGGCGAACTGACAATTTGCAACACTTTAGCGCAGTAAAAACCGCTCTCCGCCGCCATCCAGGCAGGGGCTGGCCCTACAGATTGCGACGCATTTGGCTTTAGTCAGCCGTATCAGTTAATTATCGTCATTCTGCAGGCTGGCGCACATTGCTTTGTGGCCGGGGTTTGCCACACTGAGAAAAAAACCGGAGAACCTGTATGCGAGCCCCATCCTCCAGTCTGTTATTAATGATGTCTTTTGCCGCAGGAACCTTCTCGGCCGGGGCCTCTGATAATCCGCAGCACCTGATGCTTGCCAGCCCGTCAGGCGGCGTGCCCAACAATCCGTTACCGCTGATCATCTGGCCGCGCGTGGTGCCGGAAGATGAAGAGATTGCTGTCTGGTTTGAGAAAACCTTTGAAGAGAACGGCTGGCCGCCGGCCTGGCGCTATCCCATCTATCCCTATACCCACTACCATCCCAATACCCATGAGCTGCTGGGCGTGGCGGAAGGCTGGGCGGAAGTGCTGTTCGGCGGGGAAGCGGGCCGGATGGTGACGCTGCGCGCCGGGGATGCGGTACTGATCCCGGCGGGTGTCGGCCACCGGCAGGTCAGCGCCAGTGAAGATTTTATGGTGGTGGGGGCCTATCCCCGTGGTATGTCACCCGAGACACTTCGTGATGAGCCCGCGCTGTTGCAGCGATCGCAGGAGCAGGTGAAAAACGTGCCTCTGCCCACCCTGGACCCCTTTACCGGCAAAGCGGGCGCATTGACGGAGATCTGGCAGCCGATTGCGGCGATGCATTTGCAGCAGCAGACCGATTTCTAGACGTCCGCTATTCCGCAGAAATCAAAGAGCGCGAGCCTGTCTCGCGCTTTTTTCTGGCGGCCGGAACCTGGCACTGCAATGCATTGTCTGCTCGCCTTCCTGCTATGGCACCATTGAATATTTGCTCGCCGCTGCCGATAACCCCTCTGTTAAGACTCACTATTTTTCTTAATACGCTTGTCTTTGCAGACCTTTTTCGTTTTAGTCCCGGCGAACGTATTAACAGAATTTCAGGCCCTCATCCGGCTTCCGAGTAGCAGGCAATTAATAATGGATAATCACTCAGATGTCATGTATCGCATGCTGGTACACAGTGTGATCGACTACGCGATCACCATGCTTAAACCGGACGGAACGGTCGCCAGCTGGAACGATGGCGGTCAGCAGGTTCTGGGTTACCAGCCTGACGAAATCATCGGTCAGCCCGTCGCCCTGTTCTACAGCGAAGAGGATCGTCGTCGCGGTCATCCGCAGCGGGATCTCGGCATGGCGGTCAGCACCGGACGTGCTGAAAGCGCAGGCTGGCGCTGCCGTAAAGATGGCAGCGCCTTCTGGGCCGAGGTGATGATCTATCCGATCCGCGACGAGGCGGGGCATCTGCTGGGCTTTTCTCTGGTCTGTCGGGACTGCACCCGGCAGCAGGAGCAGCAGCGCAAGGAGCGTGAGCAGGAGATGCGCTTCCGGCTGCTGGTCGAGGGCGTCACTGATTACGCCATCTACATGCTCGATCATGACGGCAACGTAGTGAACTGGAATGCCGGCGCGCAGCGCGCCAAAGGCTATGTGGCGGAAGAGATCGTCGGCCAGCACTTTTCCCGATTCTACAGCGCACAGGATCGCCTGAATCATATTCCCGACCAGAACCTGCAGACCGCATTCCGCACCGGCCGTTTCGAAGATGAAGGCTGGCGCTACCGTAAAGATGGCAGCGCCTTCTGGGCGCACGTCGTGATCGATGCGATCCGTGACGATCAGGGCAAACTGCTGGGCTACGCCAAAATCACCCGTGACTGCACAGAGCAGCAGCGCGTCCGCAATGAGCAGCGGCAGCAGGAGCAGCGTTTCCGTCTGCTGGTAGAGGGTGTCACCGACTACGCCATCTACATGCTGGATATCGACGGGATAGTGGTGAACTGGAATGCCGGTGCGCAGCGTGCCAAAGGGTACAGCGCGGACGAGGTGGTGGGGCAACACTTTTCGCTGTTTTATAGTGCGCAGGAGCGGCTCAACAGAACACCGGAAGCGAACCTCGGCATCGCGCTCAAAACCGGACGTTTTGAAGATGAGGGCTGGCGTTACCGCAAAGATGGCAGTGCCTTCTGGGCGCATGTAGTGATCGATGCCATCCACGACGATGAAGGCAAACTGATCGGTTTTGCTAAGATTACCCGCGATCGTACGGAACGCCGTGAGCAGGAGCAGCAGATCCTGCGCGCCCGCGATCTGGCGGAAGCGCAGAGCACACAGAAAACGGCGCTCTCCCGTTTTCTGGATAACATCATCGCCAACATTCCCTCCTGCGTCATTGTGGAGGATGCGATCACCCGCGAGATCCTGCTGGTGAATAATCGCACGCAGCAGCTGTTCGGCCTGTCGAAAGCGCTAATCGTCAACAAGCGCCCGCACGAATGCATGTCGCCTGAACTCAGTGACTATTTCAACAATCTGGCCGACGTTGCGCTGCGCAGTGAGGGCGTTCATGAACGCGAGCAGCTGCTGATGACCGCCAGCGGCGAACGTATCCTGCACACCCGCGCGAAGGCGATTGCCGGGCAGGATGCGCGTCGTAACTACCTGATGCTGCTGGTGGAGGACGTCACCGATCAGCGGGCCGCCGATGCCCGTATTCATCACATGGCCCATCACGACAATCTGACCAGCCTGCCTAACCGCATTCTGTTCCGTCAGCGGTTGAGCGAAGCCCTGCGCACTGCCGGTCAGACGAAGCAGCAGAGTGCGGCGCTCTGCCTTGACCTCGACCACTTTAAAAATGTTAACGATGCGCTGGGTCACCAGATCGGCGATGAGCTGTTGCGCAGCGTGGCAAAACGGCTGCGCAGCACGCTGCGCGACCAGGATACGCTGGCGCGTATCGGTGGCGATGAGTTCGCTATTGTGCTGCCGTCAATCGCGAGCAGTGATGAGGCAAGCATCGTGGCGCAGCGCCTGATCGAGGCGATTCGGCCACCGGTTAATATTGAAGGTCATAATCTGTCGGTCGGGTTGAGCGTCGGCATTGCGCTCAGCACCGTCATGGCGAATACGCCGGAGCAGCTGCTGCGCTGTGCGGATATGGCGCTGTATGAAGCCAAACGCAGGGGCCGAAACCGCTATGAGCACTTTACGCTGGAGATGGATGACATGGCGCGCAGCCGCCGGCTGATTGAGAATGATCTGCGTGATGCCATCAGCGGTGGTCATCTGCGGCTCTACTATCAGCCGATCACTAATGGCGATCATCACACCATTATGGGCTATGAGGCGCTGATGCGCTGGCACCATCCGATTCGGGGTCTGATCATGCCCAACGACTTTATCCCCATTGCCGAAGAGACCGGCCTGATTCACATGCTGGGCGCTTTCGCGCTCTACGAAGCCTGCCGTGAAGCGGCGAGCTGGGAAGGGGAACAGTCGGTCTCGGTCAACCTCTCACCGCTGCAGTTTAAAAACAGCTCGCTGGTATCGGTGGTCGAAGGCGCGCTAAAAGAGTCGGGGCTGGATCCGGCGCGGCTGGAAGTGGAGATCACCGAATCGGTGCTGCTGGATGATTCGCTGGGCAATATCCGCACCCTGCAGAATCTCAAGGCGCTGGGCGTGCAGATCGCGCTGGATGACTTCGGCACCGGCTATTCATCGCTGAGCTACCTGCGTTCCTTTCCGTTCGACAAAATCAAAATCGACAAGTCATTTATTAATGACATGGGCGACAGCCGCGAGGCGCTGGCGATTATACGCGCCATTACCGGCATGAGCCGCAGTCTGGATATCCAGATCACCGCTGAAGGGGTGGAGAGCGATGAGCAGTTCGCACGGCTGCGTGACGAGGGATGCACCCTGTTTCAGGGCTTCCTGTTCGGCCGCCCTCAGCCGTCGGAACTGCGGCTTAAAACGCTGGATTAATCGTAAAGGCCATGCTGTTGCACCGGCGCATGGCTGAGATTGTCCCGGATGCGGCGCACCGAGTCGCGCACCACCAGCCTGCCATTCAGCAGCAGGCTGCCCGTGGGCGTGCCGGGATTCAGCCGCATCTCCTGCAGCAGCTTCACCGCGGCGGCACCCAGCTCATCCCGTGGCACCTGCACCGAGGTCAGCGGAATATCGTGGATGGTCGCAAGGTTAAAACCATCCATGCTCATCACTGAAATAGCCTGCGGTACCCGCAGCCCGGCCTGCTGCAGCGCACTGACCGCTCCGGCGGCAATGTAGTCGCCGCTGGCGAGGATCGCGGTGGGGCGCAGCGTGTCCGGGCAGTGGCGCAGATAGTCACCGAGGCGTTCTGCCGCCTCATGGCTGCTAAAGCTGTTCAGGGTCAGCAGATGCTGGCGACTGTCAAAGCGCAGATTCATCGCGTGCCAGGCGTCACGTACCCCCTGCAGTCGCTGCTCCATGGTATAGCGGCGCAGGCAGTGCAGCGACAGAATCTGCCGGTGGCCCTGCTCAAATAGGTAGCGCGCGGAAAACTCGCCAATCAGCTGATGATGAGGGGAGACTGACGGCAGACGCATACGGCGGTCGCGGGCATTAATCAGTACGCAGGGTTTGTGCATCTCCGCCGCCAGCTGATGGATATGCTCATCGTCGATGCCGATCAGAATGGCCGCTTCGGTCTGCTGCATTTTATCAATAAACAGCGTGGCATCACTTTCGACCTCCTCCAGTGGACAGAAGCGCAGCCGCACCTCATGCGGCTCTACGGCCTGGCTGATCCCCTGAATCACCTTGTAGTAAAAGATGTCGCTGCGCACGTCAAACGCGCGAGGTGGCGCAAACACCATCAGATCATTCAGCAGCAGGCGACCGCTGTGCAGATTATTCAGTACGCCCTGCTGCTGCGCCACGGCCAGCACCTTGTCGCGCGTGGCGGGTCGGGTATTGGCTTTGCCCGCCAGCACGCGCGATACCGTACTGATAGAGACCCCGCTCAGAGCCGCAATTTCGCTGATTTTCAGCCTTTGTTTCATTCTGTGATCGCCTTCAAATCTGTCAGTGAAAAATTTTTCATGCGCTGCTAAATCGCTTCAGATAAGGGTCAGGAGGCCATTTTTCGCCCCCATTCAGCCTGCCATGAAAAGCGTTGCAAAAAAGAGGCTGTACCCGCGTTTCACACTTTTTTAAGTTCAAAAAAAGGACACGCGGTACGCCAGCAGGCGGTGTGCGTAATTAATGGCAATAAGGAGTGGCACGATGAGCCTCGAATCAACAACCAAACCCATTAGTGCTTCGCGCACGGTGCGCGTGATCAAAAATTTACGCTGGTGGATGCTGGGGATGTTTCTGCTGGGGGTAACCGTTAACTACATCACCCGCAACTCACTCGGTATTCTGGCGCCGGAGCTGAAAACCAGCCTGAACATGACCACCGAGCAATACTCCTGGGTGGTCGCGGCATTCCAGCTGGCCTACACCCTTTTTCAGCCGGTGTGCGGCTGGCTGATCGACGTGATCGGTCTGAAGATGGGTTTTCTGATCTGTGCGCTGGTCTGGTCGGTGACCTGTCTGCTGCACGCGGGGGCAGGAAGCTGGCTGCATCTGGCCCTGCTGCGTTTTGTGATGGGTGCGTCGGAAGCAGCGGCAACCCCGGCTAACGCCAAAGCCATCGGCGACTGGTTCCCTAAAAAGGAGCGGCCGGTGGCGGCAGGCTGGGCGGGTGTCGGCTTTTCGATTGGGGCGATGCTGGCGCCACCGATTATCTATGTCGCGCACATTACCTTTGGCTGGCAGGGTGCCTTCCTGCTGACCGGCGGGCTGGGGCTGCTGTGGGTCGGACTCTGGTGGTGGGGGTATTACGCGCCACAGAATCATCCGCGTCTTTCCGCCGAAGAGCGCGATTTTATTAATCAGGACAATGAGGCGGTTGGCGAAAAGCTGCCGTTCTTCACCGCGCTGAAAGTGATTGGTAAAGAGAAGAAATTCTATGGCATCGCAATCCCGGCCTTTCTCGCCGAACCGGCCTGGGCGGTGCTGAGCTTCTGGGTGCCGCTCTATCTTGCCAATGAGCGCGGCATGGATCTCAAACAGATCGTGATGTTCGCCTGGCTGCCGTTTCTGGCCGCCGATCTCGGCAGCGTCGCCAGCGGCTATCTGACCCGACTCTATGTGCGCTGCTTCGGCATGACCCGCGTGAACTCTATCGTCGCCAGCTCCGTGACCGGCGCGCTGCTGATGGTTTCACTGGCGCTGATGACGCTGGTAAAAGATCCCTGGCTGGCGATCGCCCTGATCTCTGTCGGTGGTTTCGGGCATCAGGTGATCTCCTGCATGCTGAGTGCGCTGGTGGTAGAGCGGTTTGATCGCCGCCAGATGGCCACGGTCAATGGGATGCGCGGCTCCTGCGCCTGGATCGCCAGCTTTATCTTCTCACTGATTATCGGTGTTACCGCCGATACCATCGGTTTTAACCCCCTGTTTGTGGCGATGGGTTTCTTTGACCTGATTGGTGCTGTTTTCCTGGTGATGCTGATCGCCGAACGCCGCCAGCGCCCTGCTAACCTGTAAGGATACCGCGATGAAAACGCTGAAGATCTGGACGCTGCACCAGCACGCCGATCACTTTGTTGAGCTTAAGGTGGAAGATCGTCACTTCCTGCGGCTGTATGTGCTGGAAGATAAGCTGATGCGTGTGCTGCTGAAGCGCGACGGCGAGCTGGCGCTGAACCGTACCTGGAGTATCGCGCCGGTGGGGGATGTGCCCTGGGAGGGACGCGATCGCGAGGCGCTGGATGGCTTCACGCTGCCCGCATTTCAGCTGGAGCACGATGCGCAGCAGCTGCGTATCAGCACGCAACAGCTGCGGGTGACGGTGCATCAGCCACTCTGCCTGAGCTGGGAGCAGTTCGACGGCGAGGAGTGGCAGCCGCTGACGGCGGATCGCCATACCGGCGCCTATCTGCTCAATGCGCATGGCGACGGGGTCGAGCACTATCAGCGGCGTCAGCCGCAGGATCGGGTTTACGGTCTGGGCGAAAAGAGTGGCGACCTGAACCGGGCTAACCGGCGCTTTGAAATGCGTAATCTCGACGCCATGGGCTACAACGCTGCCACGACCGATCCGCTTTATAAACATATTCCGTTTACTCTGACACAGCGCGATGGGGTCAGCTTTGGCCTGTTCTATGACAACCTCAGCAGCAGCTGGCTCGATCTGGGCAATGAGCTGGATAACTATCATCTGCCTTATCGCCGCTACCGCGCAGAGGCGGGCGATCTCGACTACTACATGATGCTCGGCCCGACCCTGCTCGATGTCACTAAAGCCTTTGTGCGCCTGACCGGACGCACCCTGTTTCAGCCGAAATGGAGCCTGGGCTATAGCGGCTCTACCATGCATTACACCGATGCGCCTGACGCACAGCAGCAGCTGCAATCTTTTATCCGGCTGTGCCGCGAGCATGAAATCCCCTGCGACTCGTTCCAGCTCTCGTCGGGTTATACCTCGATTAACAACAAGCGTTACGTTTTCAACTGGAACTACGACAAAGTCCCGAATCCCAATGCGCTGAGCGACGCGTTTCATGACGCGGGTATGAAGCTGGCGGCCAACATCAAGCCCTGCCTGCTGCAGGATCATCCGCGCTATCAGGAGGTGGCAGCACAGGGGCTGTTTATTCGTGACTCGGAGCAGGATCGCCCGGAGCGTTCGGTGTTCTGGGACGATGAAGGTTCACATCTCGATTTTACCCATCCGCAGGCGGTGCGCTGGTGGCAGGAAAATATCACTCAGCAGCTGCTGGAAAAGGGCATCGATTCCACCTGGAATGACAATAACGAATATGAGGTCTGGGATGGCGAAGCCCGCTGTCACGGGTTTGGACAGCCGATCGCCATCAAGCATATCCGGCCGGTGATGCCGCTGCTGATGATGCGTGCCTCGATGGAAGCGCAGCAGCAGTTCGCGCCTCACAAACGACCCTATCTGATCTCCCGCTCCGGCTGTGCCGGGATGCAGCGCTATGTGCAGACCTGGAGCGGCGACAATCGCACCAGCTGGCAGACGCTGCGCTACAACATCCGTATGGGGCTGGGGATGAGCCTGTCCGGGCTGTTTAACGTTGGTCATGATGTCGGCGGCTTTTCAGGCGACAAGCCGGATGCCGAGCTGTTTGTGCGCTGGGTCCAGAACGGTGTCATGCATCCGCGCTTTACCATCCACTCCTGGAATGACGATCACACGGTCAATGAGCCCTGGATGTATCCGGAGGTGACGCCGATGATCCGCGAGGCGATCCGGCTGCGCTATCGCCTGATGCCTTATCTCTACACCCTGGCGTGGCAGGCCAGCGCCGAAGATGAGCCGATGCTGCGGCCGACCTTCCTCGATCATGAGCAGGACCCGCAGACCTGGCTGGAGTGCGATGACTTTATGCTGGGGCGTGACCTGCTGGTGGCCAGTGTGGTGGAGCAGGGCGCGCGCAGCCGTGAGGTTTATCTGCCTCGTCATCACGGTGGCTGGTACGACTGGCACAGTGGCAGGGCGTTTGCGGGCGGCGAAACGGTCACCCTGGATGCGCCGCTGGATCGACTGCCGCTGCTGGTGCGGGCGGGCGCGGTGATCCCGCTGGGCGAGTGTGAAACCACCACCGATGCGCGTCGCGATACGGTGCGGCAGTGGCAGATCTGGCCTGCCCCGGAAGGCGTGACTACCACCGGGGAAACCTTTGATGACGATGGCGAGAGCCACGGCTGGCAGCAGGGGAATGCCCTGTGGCTGACCTGGACGCTCAGCTGCAGCGCCACCCGCATCGATCTGACGGTGGAGAAACGCGGAGATTACCAGCCGGCCTGGCGTGAGATCGCGCTGTTACTTCCGGCGGGCGAAAACCGTGAGCTGTGGGTAAATGGCGAGAAAGCAGCGCGTTACCGGCTGTAAAGGCGGTAACGGGATGACTGCAGGATGAAAATGCGTTCGGCCCCGGAAAGGGGCCGAACGGGGCAGCCGGTAAAAGCGGATTCGCCTGGCTGCCGGAGCCTGTTTCCGGCCGACTTTGCGTGATAACAGCGGCCTGCCTGGAGAATTGTCAGCGGTCTGAATCGGCCCCGATAACCATTACTCTGCGTGGTTCTCGGTGCTCATGCGGCCCAGATCTTTATCGACCAGGAACAGGCCGTTACCGCTGTTGCTGACCAGCGCCAGTTTATCCAGCACGGTTTTAAACAGCTTCTCTTCTTCATGCTGCTCGGCAACATACCACTGCAGGAAGTTAAAGGTGGAGTAATCCTGTGAGGTCATGGCGGCATGGGCCAGCTCGTTGATTTTACGGGTAATCAGCTGTTCATGCTCCAGCGCCTGCTTCAGGACTTCGTTCAGCGAAGTGAACGCAACCGGTGGTGCGGCAATGGTGCCCAGCACCGGCATTGCACCTGTGTCGCTCAGGTAGTCGAACAGACGCTGCATGTGCTGCATCTCTTCGCGTGAATGCATTTTCAGGAAGGAAGCGGCGCCCTCGAAGCCTTTGTCGCTGCACCAGGCGCTCATTTGCAGATAAAGATTCGCAGAGAAAAATTCCAGGTTTAGCTGGTCGTTTAAACGTCCAGTCATTTCAGCAGTCAGCATGGCCGGGTCCTTTTAAGAAGAGGTTAAATACAGCGTTGAAGCGGTGAATTATGCATCAGAGAAGTGAGTGATGTGAAGCCTTTTTCGTAAAATGATAAAATTTATCTGTTTGATTTAAATAGAATTATTTCGGAAATTGAATGCGACCAATTCTCATTTTTCCTCGCGGGCTGCCAGGCCATAAAGCCAGAAAAATCAGCACCATGATGGTGCGGACAGGCGGACATCTGCCGATGACGGGGGCGCAGCAGGCGGTGAAATCCCCTGTCGGCTGATGGCCTGGCTCGATAACCACGGGATCTCAGCACATCCTCGCGCCACGCGATAAGCGCAATAGCGCGTCCGTACCCCAGCACGACGGTTAATCCTGCGGCTCTGGCATAGATCCTGCTTGAAAACGCATTCCCTCAGAGACACCCGCCTGCAATGGAAACAGGCAGTTAACCCGGTTTACAGGAGAAGATCATGTCAGATGAACATTTGGTGGCAACGCCGGTGAAAATAGCAGCCACTAAAGGCAGTTATGTCGCATTAATCTTTGCCATTCTGTTTTTCTCAGGGCTGTTTTATAAGGTGGAGGGACTTGCCTGGCTCGGTGCCTTTGACTTCACCACCCTGGGAGGCAGCTTTGGCACTATGAAAGATCCCGCCAGCAATACCTTTCTGGGCGCGGGCGGACTCAGCGCCAAAGCGGGCTTCCTGTTCGCCCTGTCGCTGACGCCCACGGTGATGCTGGCGCTGGGCGTGCTGGAGATCTTCACCCACTATGGTGCGATCCGTGCAGCACACCGGTTACTGACGCCGCTGCTGAAGCCGCTGATGGGACTGCCGGGCCGATGCGGTCTGGCACTCATCACCGATCTGCAAAGTACCGATGCGGGGGCGGCCTTAACCAAAGAGATGGCCGACCAGAAACAGATCGGTAAAAAAGAGCTGGTGGTGATGAGCGCCTGGCAATATTCCGGTGCCGGCTTGATCAATAACTATTTCGCCATCGGCTCCGCGCTGTTTGCCTCAATGACGCTGCCGATCATCATTCCGCTGTTACTCATGTTCGTACTGAAATTTGTCGGTGCGGCAATAACACGCGCCGTGTTAAACAGTGTCTATAAAAAGGACTTCGCCGATGAAAAATAATCCCGCTACGACCGCCGCTAATCCGTTCGATGTGTTTGTTACCGGCGCGCGCAAAGGATTTCACATCGCCATCCATAACCTGATGCCAAATGTGGTGATGGCTTATGTGCTGGCCGAAGTCCTGAACCTGCTCGGGATTATGCAGTTTCTCGGCCACGTTTTTGCCCCGGTGATGGGGCTGTTTGGCCTGCCGGGTGAGGCGATCACGGTGCTGCTCACAGCGTGGCTGTCGGCGTCGGCGGGCACCGGCGTCGCGGTCAGCCTGCTGACCAAAGGGCTGCTGAGCGGCGCCGATATCACGATCCTGGCTCCGGCGATTTTCCTGATGGGGTCGCAGCTGCAATATATGGGACGGCTGCTGGGCGTGGCCGATGTGCCCAAAAAATACTGGCCGCTGCTGATGCTGGTCAGCATCATCAACGCGCTGATCGCAATGTCTGTTATGCGTCTGTTTATACAGGAGTAACGCTGTGTCTGAGGTTTTAGAGCATTACCACTATTTGCATGAGATTCCGGAACTGGGTTTTCAGGAGGTGAAAACCTCGGCCTATATCGCAGACCAGCTGGAGAAGGCGGGTCTGAAAGTGACGCGCAACATCAACAACACCACCGGCATTGTGGCCGAGATCGACAGTGGTGTGCCGGGGCCGGTGCTGGCGCTGCGCGCGGATATGGATGCCCTGGGGCATATCATTGACGGTGTGCCCTGTGCGCGTCATACCTGCGGCCACGACGGGCACGCTTCGGTAGTGCTGACGGCGGCGGTGGCGCTGCTGCGCGAGGGCGCGGTAAAACGTGGCCGGCTGAAGATTCTGTTCCAGCCCGCTGAAGAGCTGGGCGCGGGGGCGCTGTCAATGATCGAGGGCGGCGCACTGGATGATGTGGAGATGATTCTGGGGTTTCATCTGCGTCCGCTGGAAGAGTGCGTGGTCGGCCAGGCGGTGCCCGCCGTGCTCTACTCCGCCTGCAGCACGCTGGAAGCCACCATCAAGGGCCAGCCCGCGCACGCGGCCCGTCCACATCTGGGCGTCAATGCGCTGGATGCCGCCGTGCAGGCGGTGCAGGCCGTTAATGCTATCCATCTGCCACCTGGCCTGACCTGGAGCGTCAAAGCGACCCGCTTCCTCTGCGATGCAGGCGTCACCAACTCGGTGCCGGATGAGGCCCGCGTGGTGTGGGATCTGCGCTCGCAGGAGAACGGACCAATGACGCTGCTGAAAGAGCAGGTCACGCGCGCCATCACCCACAGCGTGGCGGCGCTGGGCGCCAGCGCGGAAGTCCGCGTGCTGAAAGAGATGCCCGCCGCTGAGATTGATGATGAGGTGACTGCCGTGATCCGCGCCGCCATTGTCGAGGTGCTGGGTGAAGAGGGGGCGCTGCCGACCCGGACTACGCCAGGCAGTGAGGACTTCTTTTACTATCCGGTAACGCGACCGGGCGTCAAAGCGGGGTTCTGGGGGCTGGGCACCAACCTGACACCGGGCCTGCATCATCCTGAAATGCGTTTCGACCTCAGTTCGCTGGAGATCGGGGTGCAGATCTTCAAAGCCTGTGTCAGAAAGGTGCTGGGATAACCATGGCCGGGCGGACGCAGGTCCGTCCGGCGCTGCGGCCGTCTCGCCGTTTTCCGATCCGCCTCTGATGAAATCGCGTTTCTCTCCCTGTAGGCCGCGCGCGCAAAATATTGTATGCTATGCCGCCTTAAAGCTGACCAGGTAACCGGACTTCACGCCAATGTAATGTCGCGCTGACCCGCCAACGATGAAAGATCTCTGGCACCGATTACCCGCCGGTAAGGTTCTGCCGGCCACCGTGATTTATCAGCAGCGCCAGCAGGTGCGCTGCCTATTGAGAAGAATTCCATGTCTAATCCCTTTTTAGAAGAGGTGGCTCGCCGCCGCACCTTCGCGATCATTTCTCACCCGGATGCCGGTAAAACCACCATTACCGAAAAAGTGCTGCTGTTCGGACAGGCTATCCAGACCGCCGGTACGGTGAAAGGCCGTGGCTCTAACCAGCACGCCAAGTCAGACTGGATGGAGATGGAGAAACAGCGTGGTATCTCCATTACCACCTCGGTCATGCAGTTTCCCTATCGCGACAGCCTGGTGAACCTGCTGGACACCCCGGGCCACGAAGATTTCTCGGAAGATACCTACCGCACCCTGACGGCAGTCGACTGCTGTCTGATGGTGATCGATGCCGCGAAAGGGGTTGAGGATCGTACCCGCAAGCTGATGGAAGTCACCCGTCTGCGCGATACGCCGATCCTGACCTTCATGAACAAACTTGACCGTGATATCCGCGATCCGATGGAGCTGCTGGATGAGGTCGAGAGCGAGCTGAAAATCGCCTGTGCACCCATTACCTGGCCGATTGGCTGTGGCAAGCTGTTCAAGGGCGTTTATCACCTCTATAAAGATGAAACCTATCTTTATCAGAGTGGTAAAGGCCATACCATTCAGGATGTGCGCATCGTGAAGGGGCTGAACAACCCGGATCTCGACGCCGCCGTAGGCGACGATCTGGCGTCGCAGCTGCGTGAAGAGCTGGAGCTGGTTCAGGGCGCTTCGCACGAGTTCGAACAGGACGCCTTCCTGAGTGGTGAACTCTCGCCGGTCTTCTTCGGCACCGCGCTGGGTAACTTTGGCGTCGATCACATGCTGGATGGCCTGGTCTCCTGGGCGCCGCGTCCGATGCCGCGCGACACCGACACCCGCCGGGTGGAAGCGAAAGAAGAGAAGTTCACCGGCTTCGTGTTTAAGATCCAGGCGAATATGGACCCGAAACACCGTGACCGTGTCGCCTTTATGCGTGTGGTGTCCGGCAAATATGAAAAAGGGATGAAGCTGCGTCAGGTTCGCACCGGTAAAGATGTGATGATTTCTGACGCGCTGACCTTTATGGCGGGTGACCGTGCGCACGTTGAAGAAGCTTATCCTGGCGACATCATCGGCCTGCACAACCACGGCACCATTCAGATTGGCGATACCTTTACCCAGGGTGAGAACATGAAGTTCACTGGCATTCCGAACTTCGCGCCAGAGCTGTTCCGCCGTATCCGTCTGCGCGATCCGCTGAAGCAGAAACAGCTGCTCAAAGGGCTGGTTCAGCTGTCGGAAGAGGGCGCCGTGCAGGTGTTCCGTCCGGTGCACAACAACGATCTGATCGTAGGCGCCGTCGGAGTGCTGCAGTTCGACGTGGTCGTGGCACGTCTGAAAAGCGAATATAACGTCGAAGCAATTTATGAAGCGATTAACGTCTCAACGGCGCGCTGGGTAGAGTGTGACGATGCGAAAAAGTTTGATGACTTCCAGCGTAAAAATGAAGTTAACCTGGCGCTTGATGGCGGTGATAATTTGACTTATATCGCGCCAACCATGGTGAATCTGAATATTACGCAGGAACGTTATCCCGACGTCCGTTTCCGCAAAACGCGCGAGCACTGATCGCGCTGTTTACGGGCCATTCCAGCCGGGAGTGGCCCTGTTTTTCCTGCCCCAGACTCCTCCTAAAAACACGATTTTTCTTCTGTTTTGACGTGTGATCAACCAGTTAGCCAGGCAAGTTGTAAAATGCCGTCTATGATTATTTTATCGGACGGCGGAAGAGACTTCTCTTGTCCTTACGTCCTGTAACGCAGCGGCCTTAATTGCCTCTGTTTCGCCCACAGTTTTTGGGTGAGTTAACTGATAGAAGGAAGATATCGATGAACAAGACTAAGATTGCTAAAACCCTGATGGCCGCCATGATTGGTTCAGCTCTGATCAGCGGCAGCGCACTGGCTGATGAATCCATGTCGCAGAAAGCGTCACAGACAGCCGATAGCGCGGGTTCGAAAATCGATAGTTCTATGAAAAAAGTCGATGGTTTTATGGACGACAGCGGCATCACCGCCAAAGCTAAAGCGGCACTGGTGGATGACGACGCAATTAAAAGCACGGATATCTCGGTAAAAACGCATCAGGGCGTCGTGACCTTAAGCGGTTTCGTCACCTCACAGGAACAGGCTGAAAAAGCGGTAGCTGTGGTGCAGAAAATCGAAGGTGTTAAATCCGTCAGCGACAAACTACACGTCAGAGACAGCAAATCATCTTCAATGAAAGGTTATGCGGGCGATGCCGCAACGACCAGCGAAATTAAGGCTAAGCTATTAGCAGACGATATTGTTCCGTCGCGCAATGTCAAAGTTGAGACTACCGACGGTGTGGTTCAGCTTTCAGGGCATGTTGCTAATCAGGCACAGTCAGACCGTGCAGAAAGCATCGCTAAGGCCATCGAAGGCGTGAAAAGCGTTAAGAATGACCTGACGGTTAAATCTTAATGGCTGGCGTGCGGCTGTTTCGGCAGCTGCACGAATAAAAGAGACCCATCCGGGGATGAAATAAGCAGGTCGAATTTAAATAGGGTAAGGAGAGGCTTATGTTTCGTTGGGGCATTATTTTTCTGGTCATCGCACTGATTGCTGCAGCGTTAGGTTTCGGCGGTTTAGCGGGTACAGCAGCATGGGCAGCTAAAGTTGTCTTCGTTGTCGGTATTATTCTGTTCCTCATCAGCCTGTTTACCGGCCGTAAAAAGCTTTAGCCGATGAGTCCTGCAGTATAATGCAGTCTGTTGCATAGCGCGGAGACCCGTCATCTGCAGCGCGTGACCTGAAGAGAGGGATTCCTTCATCTCGCTGCAATGGCAAGCCAGCCTGCTGGCCTGCCGGTTAAAGGATTAGATGACTGGTTCTCCGGAATGCTGCCGCTACAGACGGCATGATCCCTCAGCATACCCGGAACCTTTAAGAGGTTTGCACAGTGGGTATTCGCATTCCTGTTACGCCTGGCGCCCTTGAACCTCTGGCGCTGACGCCTTTTAAATCCCGAAAACTCGCTCTCGTCTGTGAAGGCGGTGGCCAGCGCGGTATTTTCACTGCTGGCGTTCTTGATGAATTTCAGCGCGCCCGATTTAACCCCTTTCAGCTGCTGCTGGGTACTTCTGCGGGTGCACAAAACCTCTCTGCCTATGTCTGCGGTCAGCCCGGCTATGCCCGACGTGTCATCACCCGCTATACCACCAGCAAACTCTTTTTCGATCCGCTGCGCTTTGTGCGGGGCGGCAACCTGATCGACCTCGACTGGCTGATTGACATCACCCGCAGTGAATTTCCGCTGGCGATGCACCATGCTGAGCAGGCTTTTGCCAGCGGGCGTGAATTCTACATGTGTGCCTGTCGCAGCGACGACTACACGCCGGGCTATTTCACGCCCACCGCCGAAAACTGGCTGAACCTGATCAAAGCCTCCAGCGCCATTCCGGGCTTTTATCGCCTGGGCGTCGACCTTGAGGGGATTAGCTACCTTGACGGCGGCATCAGCGATGCGATCCCGGTGCGGGAAGCCGCGCGTCGCGGAGCCGATACCATCGTAGTCATCCGCACCGTGCCGTCGCAGATGTTCTATACGCCAAAATGGTTTAAGCGTATGGAGCGCTGGCTCAGCACTGGCGCGCTGCAGCCGATGATCAATGTGCTCAATAAACATGAGCAAAGCTATCGTGAGATTCAGCAGTTTATTGAAAATCCGCCGGACGATTTGCGCATTATTGAGATCTTTCCCCCGCATGTGCTGGCCAGCAGTGCGCTGGGTAGCCGGATTGCCTCGCTGAATCAGGATTATCATCTGGGACGGCGCTGCGGACGCTACTTTATTGCTACGCTGGGTCAGTGGCTGAGCGATGCGGAACCGCTGAGTCCGCCGCGCATCGTGACGCCGCCTGCGCCGGTTGCCAACGCGCCAGATACCCGCCGGATTATCACGCCGTCGCTGGCGGACAATGATGCGGATTACAACAAAGGATCGCTGGCATGAAATTTATCGACACGCACTGTCACTTTGATTTTCCCCCTTTTGAAGGGGATGCCGTCGCCAGTCTGTCTCGCGCGGCAGAGGCGGGTGTAGAGAAAATTATCATTCCGGCTATTGATGCCAGCCGCTTCGGGCGGGTCTGCGATCTGGCCGCGGCGCATTCCCCGCTCTACGCCGCACTGGGGCTGCATCCCATCGTGATTGAACATCATCGGGAAGATCATCTCGATCAGCTGGAAACCTTACTGCAACAGCGGCCGCGTAAGCTGGTGGCGATCGGCGAGATCGGACTGGATCTCTATCGCGACGATCCGCAGTTTGATAAGCAGCAACGCTTTCTGGACGCGCAGCTCAGGCTGGCGAAACGCTACGCGCTGCCGGTGATCCTGCATTCGCGCCGGACGCACGACAAGCTGGCGCAGATGCTGCGCCGTCACGATCTGCCGCGTCGGGGCGTGGTACACGGCTTTGCAGGCAGCCTGCAGCAGGCGCAGGCCTTTATTAAGCTGGGTTATGCGATTGGCATCGGCGGCACCATTACCTATGAACGCGCCAGCAAAACCCGTCAGACCGTGGCGCAGCTGCCACTGGCGTCGCTGCTGCTGGAGACCGACGCCCCGGATATGCCGCTGCACGGCTTTCAGGGTCAGCCTAACCGCCCGGAGCGGGCGCGTCAGGTGTGGCAGACGCTCTGCAGCCTGCGCGAAGAGTCACCTGAAGAGATCGCCGACGCGCTGTGGCAGAACAGTCAGCGGCTGTTTCAGCTCGATCCGGTATTTCCTGCATTGCAAAACTAATCCTTTCCGGCGGCGCATCCCTCAGCCGGTGTAAATGTGATAATAGTAACATTGCGCTGGCTGGCGTATAATGGCGACCAGGTCCTGTTATCTGAGATTACAGTCACAGTTTATAGGGCAATTTTGCATTATCTTCTTATTCCTATGTGACTCCTGGCACATATCAGACCGCTCCGGAGTGTTACTATTATAACATTCCGCCGACGAGCCGGTGGGTTGCATCCCGATTTTCTGGAGAACCACATGACCGATATCAAACACCTTGCCCTGCGCGCCCTGAAACTGATGGATTTGACCACGCTGAATGAAGACGACACTGACGCAAAAGTGATCGCCCTGTGTCATCAGGCCAAATCCGCAGCGGGTAATACTGCCGCGATCTGTATTTATCCGCGTTTCATTCCGGTTGCGCGTAAAACGCTGCGCGAGCAGGGCACCCCGGAGATCCGCATTGCCACCGTGACCAACTTCCCGCACGGCAATGACGACATTGACATTGCGCTGGCAGAAACCCGCGCAGCCATTGCCTATGGCGCTGACGAGGTAGATGTGGTCTTCCCGTACCGTGCGCTGATCGCCGGTAACAGCCAGGTCGGTTTCGAGCTGGTGAAAGCCTGTAAAGCGGCCTGTGCAGAAGCGGATGTGCTGCTGAAAGTGATCATCGAAACCGGTGAGCTGAAAGAGGAGGCGCTGATTCGTCAGGCGTCTGAAATTGCTATTGATGCGGGTGCAGACTTCATCAAAACCTCTACCGGTAAAGTGCCGGTGAATGCTACGCCAGAAGTGGCGCAGATCATGATGAACGTGATCCGTGATAAAGGCGTCAGCCAGCAGGTCGGTTTCAAACCGGCGGGCGGCGTACGCACCGCCGAAGATGCCGCGATCTACCTGCAGATGGCCGATTCGACGCTGGGCGCAGAGTGGGCCGATGCGCGCCATTTCCGCTTTGGCGCATCAAGCCTGCTGGCCAGCCTGCTTAACACCCTGGGTCACGAGAGCGACACCAGCAAAGCGGGTTACTGATCCCTCTGGCGGTCGCCGACCGCCTCTTCTCCACTTTATTTTCCCTGAACCAGGGGGCTGCCGTGTTCCTGCCACAAGAAATTATTCGTAAAAAACGTGATGGTCTTGCACTGACGGAAGAGGAGATCCGCTTCTTCATTAACGGTGTGCGTGATAACACCGTGTCGGAAGGGCAGATTGCCGCGCTGGCGATGACCATTTACTTTCATGATATGACGCTGCCGGAGCGGGTGGCGCTGACGATGGCGATGCGTGATTCCGGCACGGTGCTGAACTGGAAGTCGCTGAACCTCAACGGCCCGCTGGTAGATAAGCACTCGACCGGCGGCGTCGGCGACGTCACGTCGCTGATGTTAGGGCCGATGGTTGCTGCCTGCGGCGGCTATGTACCGATGATCTCCGGGCGCGGGCTGGGCCATACCGGCGGCACGCTGGACAAGCTTGAGGCGATTCCGGGCTTTGATATCTTCCCGAGCGATGAGCGCTTCCGCGAGATCATTAAGCAGGTCGGTGTCGCCATTATCGGCCAGACCAGCTCGCTGGCACCGGCGGATAAACGCTTCTACGCGACCCGCGACATCACCGCCACCGTCGACTCCATTCCGCTGATTACCGCCTCCATTCTGGCGAAGAAACTGGCTGAAGGGCTGGATGCGCTGGTCATGGATGTCAAAGTAGGCTCCGGTGCATTTATGCCAACCTATGCGGCCTCAGAGAGCCTGGCGCAGTCGATTGTTGGCGTCGCCAACGGTGCAGGCTGTCAGACCACCGCGCTGCTGACCGACATGAATCAGGTACTGGCCTCTTCCGCGGGTAATGCGCTGGAAGTGCGTGAAGCGGTGCGCTTCCTGACCGGCGAGGCGCGTAATCCGCGTCTGCTGGAGGTCACGCTGGCGCTCTGCAGCGAAATGCTGATCTCCGGCAGACTGGCGGCCAGCGACAGCGAAGCGCGCAGGAAGCTGATGACGGTGCTGGATAATGGCCAGGCCGCGGAATGTTTCGGCCGCATGGTGGCCGCGCAGAAGGGGCCTGCCGATTTTGTAGAACGTTATGAGACCTATCTGCCGCACGCCACGCTGAGCAAACCGGTCTATGCCGACCAGCCGGGGATCGTCAGCAGCATGGATACCCGTGCGCTGGGTCTGGCAGTGGTGGCGATGGGCGGTGGACGTCAGCGCGCCAGCGACACCATTGATTACAGCGTCGGGTTAAGCGAGATGATTACCCTGGGCGAACGCGCCGATGCGCAGCGTCCGCTGGCCGTCATCCATGCCAGTAGCGAAGATGACTGGCAGCAGGCCGCCGCGGCGGTGAAAGCCGCGCTGGTCATCGGCGACAGCGCCCCGGCAGAGACGCCGGTTGTCTACCGCCGTGTGACCAATATCAGCTAACTGGACCGTAACCGGTGCCAGCGGCGATTGATTCGGGTATACTGATCTGATCGCTTTTTTTTGACTTGTCACGCGCGGATGCGCAGGAGACTTGCATGAAACGTGCTTTTATTATGGTTCTTGATTCCTTTGGAATTGGCTCCAGTAAAGATGCCGATAAATTCGGCGACGCAGGTTCGGACACCTTAGGTCACATCGCCGAAGCCTGTCTGAAGGGTGAAGCAGATAAGGGCCGCAAAGGCCCGCTGCATCTGCCGAATCTTACCGCGCTGGGCCTGGGGAAAGCGGCTGAGCTTTCCACCGGTCGCTTCCCGGCGGGTCTGGATCCTGAAGCGAAAATCACGGGCGCTTATGCTTATGCCAGTGAACTCTCGTCAGGTAAAGATACGCCGTCTGGTCACTGGGAGATCGCCGGCGTGCCGGTGCTGTTTGACTGGGGCTACTTCAGCGACAAAGAGAACAGCTTCCCGCAGGAACTGCTGGATAAGCTGGTTGAGCGTGCGGAGCTGCCAGGCTACCTCGGTAACTGCCACTCTTCCGGCACAGTCATTCTCGACCAGCTGGGCGAAGAGCATATCAAAACCGGCAAGCCGATTTTCTATACCTCGGCGGACTCGGTGTTCCAGATCGCCTGCCACGAAGAGACTTTTGGCCTTGAGCGCCTCTATGCGCTGTGCGAAATTGCCCGCGAAGAGCTGACCGAAGGGGGCTATAACATTGGCCGTGTCATCGCGCGTCCGTTTGTGGGCGACAAGGCAGGTCAGTTCGAGCGTACCGGTAACCGTCATGATCTGGCGGTCGAGCCGCCTTCCGCCACCATGCTGAAAAAGCTGGTGGATGAGAAGGGCGGTCATGTGATCTCCGTGGGTAAAATCGCGGATATCTACGCGGAGCAGGGTATTACCAAAAAGGTTAAAGCGACCGGACTGGATGCCCTGTTTGACGCCACGATTCAGGAAATGAAAACGGCGCCGGATCAGGCGATTGTTTTCACCAACTTCGTTGATTTTGACTCGACCTGGGGCCATCGCCGTGACGTCGCCGGTTATGCAGGCGGGCTGGAACTGTTTGACCGCCGTCTGCCGGAACTGATGGAATTAGTCGGAGAAGATGACATTCTGATCCTGACCGCTGATCATGGCTGCGATCCGACCTGGCAGGGTACTGAGCACACGCGTGAGCACATTCCGATTTTGATCTACGGACCGAACGTGGAGCCCGGCTCACTCGGTTATCGCGAAACCTTCGCCGATATTGGTCAGACAATTGCACACTATTTTGGCCTGTCCGAGATGGACTATGGCAAGAACATGCTGTAAATCAGCAATTTAAAAAGGATTAAACAATGGCAACCCCTCATATTAATGCTGAAATGGGTGATTTCGCAGACGTCGTGCTGATGCCCGGCGACCCGCTGCGTGCGAAACATATCGCAGAAACCTTCCTGGAAAACGCGGTAGAAGTGAACAACGTGCGCGGTATGCTGGGCTACACCGGCACCTACAAAGGCCGTAAAGTCTCTGTCATGGGCCATGGCATGGGGATCCCTTCCTGCTCTATCTACACCAAAGAGCTGATCACCGATTTTGGTGTGAAAAAGATCATCCGTGTGGGCTCCTGTGGTGCGGTACGTGCGGATGTCAAACTGCGTGACATCGTGATTGGTCTGGGTGCCTGCACCGATTCCAAAGTAAACCGTATGCGCTTCAAAGATCATGATTTCGCGGCGATTGCGGACTTCGACATGGTGCGTAACGCGGTCGATGCGGCGAAAAACCTGGGCGTTGAGGCGCGCGTCGGCAACCTCTTTTCTGCTGACCTCTTCTATACCCCGGATCCGCAGATGTTCGACGTGATGGAAAAATATGGCATCCTGGGCGTAGAGATGGAAGCCGCAGGCATCTACGGTGTGGCCGCTGAGTTCGGTGCCAAAGCACTGACCATCTGTACCGTTTCTGACCATATTCGTACGCACGAGCAGACCACCGCTGCTGAGCGTCAGACCACCTTCAACGACATGATCAAAATTGCGCTGGAGTCTGTCCTGCTGGGTGACTAATCCGCGTCGTAGAGGGGCAGGCCCGCCAGCTGTCCGTCAGCCTGAACAGATCCTCCCTCCCGGGAGGATCTGCATTTTCCCGCCGCCTTTCCGTAACATTCACATCAAATGACACACTTTTACTGAGGCTTGTGCATCTTCGTGCTGGCACCCCGTCGATCGCGTCTTATCATAGTGCGCAACAACAGATAATAATGAATTGTCCGATATTGCCTCCTGATGAACTTTCGTAACTTCGACGCTGAAGAGAAACTATTTGCTCGCCGTGCCGCGATAGCCTTTGCGCTGGTCTGTCTCTGCTTCACGATTCTTGGCCTGAACCTCTACCGCCTGCAGGTGCGCGATCATAGCTATTACCAGACGCGCTCTAACCAGAATGACATCAAGATGATCCCCATCGCGCCCGTACGTGGGCTGATCTATGACCGCAACGGTATCCCGCTGGTGCGCAATGTCAGCTGGTACGCCATTACGCTGACGCCGTATAAAGTCAGCGACATGAATGCCACGCTGCGGGCGCTGACGCCTATCGTTGATCTGACGCCCGAGGAGATCGAGACGTTCCGCCATGCGCTGAAGCAGACCAGCCGTTACAAGCCGGTGGTGCTGAAAGAGGAGCTGACCGAGGAGCAGGTCGCCCGCTTCGCGGTGAATCAGTTTCACTTTACCGGGGCGACGATTGAAACCTATCAGGATCGTGAATATCCCTATGGCGCGGATCTGGCGCATGTGGTCGGTTATGTGTCGAAAATCAACGATAACGACTATAAGCGGCTGAATGCCGAAGGCATCGCGGAAAACTACGCGGCTGACCATAACATCGGTAAGCAGGGGATTGAGGGCTATTACGAAACGCTGCTGCACGGCAAGCCAGGCTATCAGGAAGTGGAGGTTGATAACCACGGCCGGATTGTGCGGGTGCTGAAAGAGGTGCCGCCGGTCGCCGGTAAAAACCTGACGCTGACGCTGGATCTGCATCTGCAGCAGTATGTGGAGAGCCGTCTGGCGGGGCAGCGTGCGGCGCTGCTGATTGAGGATCCGCATGACGGTTCGGTGCTCGCCATGGTTTCCAGCCCGAGCTACGACCCCAACCCATTCGTCAAAGGCATCAGCTATCAGGCCTATAAAAAACTGCTGCAGGATAAGGATCTGCCGCTGATCAACCGCGTGACGCAGGGGCTCTATCCGCCCGCCTCGACGGTGAAGCCTTACATGGCCATGTCGGCGCTGCTGACCCATGTGATCACGCCGCAGACGCAGTTCTTTGGTGCGCCGACCTGGACGCTGCCTGGCACCGATCGGCGCTATCGCGACTGGAAAAAAACCGGTCACGGCATGCTGGATGTGACGCGCGCTATCGAAGAGTCTGCCGATACCTTTTTCTATCAGGTGGCGTTTATGATGGGCATCGACCGGATACACACCATGCTCAGCCAGTTCGGTTATGGCAAGCCTTCCGGAATCGACCTGAATGAGGAGTACAACGGCTTACTGCCGAGCCGTGAATGGAAGCAGAAAGTGCATAAAAAACCCTGGTATCAGGGGGACACCGTTTCCGTGGGTATCGGCCAGGGCTACTGGATTGCGACGCCGATTCAGATGGTAAAAGCGATGGTGGCGCTGATCAACAACGGTCGGGTCATCGCGCCTCATCTGCTGGAGAAAACTCAGCGTGGCACGCTGGTGGAGAACTACCATCCGAGGCTGCGCGAGACACAGATTGGCGATCCCCATTCACCTTACTGGTCGCTGGTGCGCCACGCGATGTTTGGTATGGCGAACGCACCCAACGGCACCGGGTATAAATATTTCCACACCGCACCTTATGGCATTGCTGCGAAAAGTGGGACCTCTCAGGTATTCAGCCTGCGTCAGAATCAGACCTACAACGCGAAGATGATCCCGATCCGGCTGCGCGACCATATCTTCTACACCGCCTTTGCGCCTTTTAATGATCCCAAAGTGGCGGTGGCGCTGATCCTGGAGAATGGGGGCGGGGAAGGAGTGACAGCGGCGCCGGTAATGCGGGACATTCTTGATCACATCTTCCTTCCGCCGACGACGGACACGCCGGCCCCGGCCACGCCATAAAAAAAGAGGGGCTGGCGTCTCCCGCCGCCCGTCAGACGCTGAGCGTTTTCGTCACCTGACCGATAGCGTTCACCACATCCGTTGCGCCCTCGCGAATCTCAGCAATGACACCACCCGCTTCCTGCGCCAGCTGTACGCCCTGATCGGCACGCTTCAGGTTCGACTCAATGCCTTTCAGAGCCCGGCTCGCCAGCAGGTGATTCTGCTGTATCCGGTTTTCAATGTCGGTAGTCGCCCGGTTGATGTTCGCCGCCAGTGTGCGAACTTCGTTCGCCACCACCGCAAAGCTGCGGCCATGACTGCCGGCGCGTGCTGCTTCGATGGCGGCATTGAGCGCCAGCAGGTTGGTCTGATCGGCGATCCGGCGAATCCCTTCCACAATTGCCCCGATGCGATCTGAAGATTCACTCAGTCCGTTAATATCCCCGGAGATCCCCTGAAGTTCGCCCGCCAGCGCATTCATGGTTTCGACGCTGCTGGCAATCACATCTGCACCCAGTTTTGTGCTTTTATCGGTCTGCAGCGCGGTATGATAGGCCCGCTGCGCCGCATCATGCTCCTGCTGATTCTTTTCTACCTGCGCGGTTACATCGGTCGCGAACTTGACGATTTTGTAGAGCCTGCCCTGTTCATCAAACACCGGATTGTAGGTGGCGCGCAGCCAGACTGTCTCGCCCTGCTTATTGACGCGGGGAAACTGACCGGAGATAAATTCTCCCCGGCTCAGCTGCTGCCAGAACTCACTGTATTCCCGGCTGTCACGCACGGCGGGTGAACAGAAGCGGCTGTGATGAACGCCTTCCACCTCTTCGCGACGGTAGCCCATGGTTTTCAGGAAGTTATCGTTAGCTTTCAGGACTTCCCCTTTCAGGTTAAAGGCGATCACCGCCATTGATCGTTCTATGGCAGCAGTGATGGCGCGCTGCTCCTGCGCATCGTTGATATGGCGGGTAATGTCGGTGGCCAGTTTAACGATTTTGATCACCCGACCGTGGCGGTTCTGCACCGGGACATAGTTGGCTTCCAGCCAGATTGGGCGGCTGTTCTTTGCCATGCGCAGAAACTTATTGCTGAAGCTTTCGCCCCGGTTAAGCCGCTGCCAGAAATCGCGATAAGCCTGTGACTGCAACTGTTCCGGCGTGCAGAACAGGCTGTGGTGCTGGCCTTCAATCTCTGCCAGCGTGTAGCCCATGCTCGCCAGAAACAGCGCGTTGGCGCTGAGAATGGTGCCGTCGGGTGAGAACTCAATCATGGCGATGGAGCCGTTGAGAGAGCTCAGCGTGGCCGTTGAGTGTGAGCGCTTCTGCCAGCTGTGACGGGAAGCAATACCTGATGTAATAGTAGAAAACATGATGAGCCTTATTATTATTGTGGGTCTTGCAAGCTATATCGGCAAAATGGCGGCGCAATAGAGAGGGAGGCCCATTGCTGTCTGTAATTTATTCGATAGGCTGTGACTTATTTGCTGTGCGAGAGGCTCCATCGCCAGGTTGATGGAAAAGCGGTCAGTTGACGTGATTTTGGTGAAAAGCGTTTGACGCTGCCGGACCGCTTTGGTTTAATGCGCCCCGTTGCCCGAATAGCTCAGTCGGTAGAGCAGGGGATTGAAAATCCCCGTGTCCCTGGTTCGATTCCGGGTTCGGGCACCATATTTAAAGAACCCGCCTCTGGCGGGTTTTTGCGTTCTGAGGCGAACCCGTTATCGACGGTTCGATTCACTCGCCACTCTCTGTGGGTCGCGCTGGGGCGCGATGCAAAAATGCTCCCGGCATTTTCGGATTCGGGCACCCCATTTAAAGAACCCGCCTCTGGCGGGTTTTTGCGTTCTGAGGCGAACCCGTTATCGAAGGTTCGATTCACTCGCCACGTCCTGTGGCTCGCCCCTGGAGCGCGATGCAAAAATGCGCCCGGCATTTTCGGGTTCGGGCACCCCATTTAAAGAACCCGCCTCTGGCGGGTTTTTGCGTTCTGGCTCCGCTCCTTTGCCGGGGGTTGAGGAGCGATGCCGCTGACCGTCCTATAATCTGAATTTCCGCTAAAGCCGTCTGTTCCGGCTCCTGATGCCGTAGCCGGACAAACAGATTTCACGGCGAAACCAATTTATCGTCCCGGCTCTGTGCTGCGTTGCCAGACTGTCACCGCCTGATATGCTGCCCATCCTGCAATTGGCCGCGACTAATCGTGTTTTAAAAGCCACTCTTTACAGAACCCACCGGACAGGCAAAATACCCCTTTTTTCCAGCGCTCTCACGGTCATGTCAGAAGAAGCACTGCGACTGCAGATACAGAACCTGAAAAAGCACAATGCGCGTCTGAAGCGTATAGCGCATGACGCCCGAACCAAACTCAATGCGGCGCTGGATGGCACCGGGCTGTTTCTGTGGCAGCTCGATATTCCTACCGGCAAGCTGGTTATTTTTAACCGGCGCTGGGGAGCGATGCTGGGCTTCCAGCCGAAAGAAACCGACGCCAATTTTGAATCCTGGAAAGAGAGCCTGCATCCTGATGACGCCGCTGAGGTCCTGCGGGCGTTTTATGATCATATTGCTGGCAAAGCGCCTTACTACGAAGCACTGCACCGCATGATCGCGAAAAACGGCAGCATTACCTGGGTACTGGATCGCGGCCGGGTCAGCGAGTGGAACGCCCAGGGCGAGCCGGTAAAAGTGATTGGTACCCATATCGATATGACAAAAGAGAAGCAGTACGAAGCGCAGCTCGCGCTGCTGGCGCTGCATGATCCCCTGACGCTGCTCAACAATCGCCACGCACTGCAAAACTATTTCAGCGAAATGAGGTCGCAGGGAGCGCTCTGTGTCGCCTTTATTGACCTGGACAATTTCAAACACGTTAACGACACTCTGGGACATCGCAGCGGTGACGAAGTACTGATCCAGCTCAGCCAGCGTTTAACGGAGTGCGTGTCGCCAGAAGGGATTATTGGCCGACTTGGCGGTGATGAGTTTGTTCTGTTATTACCCTATCCGCTGCATCATCCCCGCGTGAAAGCGCTGGCAGACGCCTGCCTTGACGCAGTGCTCACGCCATTTGAGATGTCAAACGGGCACGCTCAGATTGGCGCTTCTGTTGGGGTGTCGCAGGTGCTGGAAAACGATGACTTCGATACTGCCCTGGCGCGGGCGGATGAAGCGATGTATCGCATTAAGAAAAACGGCAAACGCGGTGTCGCGATTGATAACGCTTCCCCAGTGACATCCGATCACTGACCTAATCGCTGGCGCAGCCTCTCCTCCTGATAACACCAGATTCCCCCCCCCATTTTCACTGCCGTCTCTGGCGAACAGTGCGTAACACGACACAACAGAAATTTTAGTATTAATCCTAAAATCACTTCCAGGTGCTTCGCCTGCATACTTTATCGCTTCGCTTATTCCTTAATATTCGAATCAATAACGAGGGAGTATTCAAATTTTATTTTTACCAAATCAGCATAATCGATCGTTTATTGATCAAAAACAGTTATTTTTAACTGGCGCGGTTAACCCTTTGCGTCTCGCTTAATTCGTGAGTGACAAAAAAATAGGCAGATTATATTTGCCGCTTCGCTTAGGGAAATTGATCGTTTGTTGATCATCCTCACTAACTGATATTGCTAAGGTTGTCTTTCTGCCGCTTCGGTTACTTTTTTTTCAATTGGACATTTTTGGAAAATGATCGATAAATAGGGCGCGGCGATTTTTAGATAAAGTTTTTACCGCCTCGCTGGGCTTTTTCCGAGTGGAAATGAGCGATAGTTTAAATAGGTTATCAATCCGCAGGAGGCGCCTGTCTCCATTAATCCGGAATGTAATGGAGTTTTATTTTACTGCTTGATCAGTTCGGTTTTCTGTCTACATTTAGATTGCTGAATCGGCCTGATGAAGCGTTAACTGTGCAAATTCTGCTTTTTAATTTCAAAGAGGAACACAGAATGACTCAATATCGTGGTGGGGCCGGAAACTTTGCGGCTGACAAAGAGCGTGCTGCGGAAGCGGGACGCAAAGGCGGCCAGAAAAGCGGCGGGAATTTCAAGAACGATCCCGAACGTGCGATTGAGGCGGGGCGTAAGGGAGGGAAGGTAAGTCGCCGGAGCTGATTGCATCTGACGCTGCTCTGAGGGCAGTCGATGCCATATACCGGACTATAAAGAAACGCTTTTATTTTCCTGCAAGATAATTGCATTCGGAATTGTGTCGCTGCTGAAGCATCAGCATGTAAAGACGCCGTTAATTAAACCGGAAGGGTTTCCTTTCCGGTTTTTTTTATTTTTGATCGATTAAATCTATACCCTTTAATAAAACCTTGTACAGGTAACGTCTGGCTGGTGCATTTTTTACGCGCCTGGAAGAGAAATGTATACAGCGTTTTATAAGCTTGTACAAATTCGGTTGTAGCTAGCGAAGCCGTAGCCGGAAAAACATTTATAAGCTAACGTATTGCTATAAAAGGGAAAGTGCATTTTACATGCTACTTTTGTATTAAATTCATACCGATGCGGTAGGCGATATTAAGAATCTCCACTAGACTTTCCGTGTGTCAACGACATGACTGGCGTTGCGTTATTAACGACGCAGCTTTTTTAACAATGAGGCTATCTTATGACAGTGAAAACGTTAAATGACCTGTTCATCCATGACTTATCCGATGTCTACAGCGCTGAGAAACAGATAACCCGTGCATTGCCTAAAATGGCGCGTGCTGCCAGTGATGAAAATCTTATCGCTGCCTTTAATCAGCATCTGGAAGAGACCCGTGCGCAGATTGAGCGACTGGATGAACTGGTGGAGGTAACGCCTGAGGTCAGAATTAAACGAATGAAGTGTCATGCGCTCGAAGGTCTGGTCGAAGAGGCGCAGGAGATTATTGAATCCGTCGAGAAAGGCGAAATCCGCGATCAGGGCCTGATCGGTGCGGCGCAGAAGGTGGAGCACTATGAAATTGCCACCTACGGTACGCTGCATGCGCTGGCGCTGAAACTGGGTTACACCAAAGCGGCTGAGCTGCTGGAGACGACCCTGAATGAAGAGAAACAAACGGATGAGAAGCTCACCTCGGTAGCCGAAGCAATAACTGTATCTTAAGGAGAACGGCATGACGGCGATTGAACATTATCACGACTGGCTGCGCGACGCGCATGCTATGGAAAAACAGGCGGAAAGCATGCTCAGCAAGATGTCGGGCCGCCTCGAACACTATCCGGCACTGGAACAGCGGCTGGCTCAGCACCTCGATGAGACGAAACATCAGCTGACGCTGCTGGAACAGCTGCTCGACAGCCACGGTATCGATCACTCCGTGATGAAAGATGCGATGGGTAAAATGGCGGCCACCGGTCAGGCCGTAGGCGGAATGTTCAACTCAGATGAAGTGGTCAAGGGCGCCATCAGCGGCTATGTCTTTGAGAATGCCGAAATTGCCAGCTACACCAGTCTGATCGCCTCGGCTGAGCAGGTTGGTGACGCGCAGGGCGTTCGCATACTGAGTGAAATCCGCGATCAGGAAGTGGCCATGGCGGAGTGGCTGCTGCAGCATATCCCTGAAGTCACCCAGCAGTTCCTGCAGCGCGCCTCGCAGCCGGGAACTGAAGCCAAAAAGTAGTATTGCAGCGTGACCTGCATGAAAAAGCCGGGCGAGCCCGGCTTTTTTACATTGGCGTGATTGGCGTTAGCGTAACGGGCACTCAGTCCACCATCAGATGGCCATACATGGTCATCAGCTTACGCGTCACGCCGTTAGTCCAGCCAAAACCATCCTGCAACGGATATTCACCGCCGCCGCCCGGACGGGCACGCTCACCGCTGATGTCATACTTTTCGACCAGCTTGTGGTGTAGCTGATAGAAGTTTTTTACGGTATTGAGCCAGTTCACCGCGACTTCCGTCGCCAGTGTCTCTTCGCCGTAGTTATTCAGGCCGACAATCGCCATCCACTGCATAGGTGCCCAGCCGTTAGGCCGATCCCACTGTTCACCACTCTCCACCATCGAGGTCAACAACCCGCCATTGCTCAGCAACAGGTGACGCAGGGAGATGGCCTGCAGGTGCGCCTGATGCGGTGTTGCCAGTCCGACAAACAGCGGCACCACCGATGCCACAGTAAAGGCACCGAAACGCTCACGACGCCAGTCGTAGTCACGGAAGACGCCAGCGGTGCTGTCCCACAGATAGCGGGTAATCGCACGCTTACGCGCTTCGGCTTTTTTCTGCCACGCCAGCGCCGTCAGCTCTTCGCCCTTGGCGTGCGACAGTGTCGCGATCATCAGCTCCAGTTTGTACAGGAACGCGTTCAGATCAATAGGGATAAATTGTGTGGTACGAATGCTCGACAGCCGCTTCGGGTTACGCAGCCAGCGCGAAGAGTAATCCCAGCCCGACTCGGCCCCTGCACGCAGGTCGCGATAGACCTCGCTGGCCGGACGCTTAGACTCGCGGGCGGTTTCCACATCTTCCATCCACGACTCATCGCGCGGCGTATCACGGTCGTCCCAGTAGCGGTTCAGCAGTGAACCGTTCGGCATCCGCACGACATGGCGATAGGCCTGATTAGGCATCAATGAACCCGCGCCATCCATCCAGAACTGATACTCCTTCATCAGCTGTTCCTGATAGCGTTTTGCCCCGCGCACGCCATCCTCTTCGAACAGCTCGACCATCAGTGCAAAGACCGGTGGCTGCGAGCGGCTGAGGTAGTAAGTCCGGTTGCCGTTTGGCACATGACCGTAGTTGTCGATCAGCCAGGCAAAATTGTCGGCCATGTGACGCAGCAGGTCGTCACGGCCCGACTCCGCCAGGCCAAGCATGGTGAAGTAGGAGTCCCAGTAGTAGGTTTCGCCAAAGCGTCCGCCCGGCACGACATAGGGTTTTGGCAGCGGCAGCAACGATGAGTGCGGCATGTGCTGCTGCGGCATTTTGGTCAGGACTGGCCACAAATCATCAATATGCTCGTTGAGCGTTTTATCCGGATTGGAGACATAAAAGCTTTCATTTACGCCAGGCAGATAAAAGTGATCGGCGACAAAACGCGACAGGTCAAAGTCGCTGCTGCGTTTCTGACGGCGATAGCGCATCAGCACATCCAGCGGATCGTACTTTGGCGAACAGTCGGGGAAGGTTTTGCTATCCTCGAAGATCCGCGACATCTGAACATGTTCAAACAGTTCCAGATAACGATCGGCAGGCGTGAGCGCATCCGGGGCAGGCAGGCCTTCAATCAGCTCCGGCTCCGGTTCAGAATCCTGCATGCGCTCCAGTTTCAGTTCATGGGGATCGTATTGATACTCAACTTCCGCCCCGGCACGAACTTCTTCAAGTGCATTCTGTTGCTGGCGATAAGTATTAATAGCGGCCTCCTGAGCGGTCGTGGTTGCACAAAGGACAAATTATAGCCCCCCCGACCTGCGGAACAACAATGCAGATTATCTATGAACGTAATAAAAATTGTCTATTAATCGAGGTTTTTTGATAAATCTTAGGTTATTCAACCAAATATAGCGCCGTTCACAAAAAAGATATTTCGGATGAATCTCTTAGCCGCCTGAATTAAAAAATTTAACCTGAAGAAAAATGACGTCTGTTAACATTTTGACACAGGATTTTTGCTTTGAAAGGGGCAAGAAATGGCATACGCAACGGGAAAACGGAGCAGGCGGGGAAGCTGAGCGGAAGAGGCTGCCGCTCAGCTATTGCCGTGTTACGCCTGTGTCAGCGCGGCGCGGATCACCGCCTGCCAGGGCGTCGTCGGACGGGCGATCAGGCTGCTGAGCTGGCGGGAATCACTGAATAAAGCGCCTTGCTCCGCACCCGCATCAGAGTCCGCCAGCATCTCTGCCAGGCCTTCCGGCAACCCGGCGCTTTTCAGCGCGGCCGCAAACTCAGCCTGAGAAAGATTCACGTAATCGACCTTTTCACCGCTCTGCGCGGCAATTTCGGCCGCAAATTCCGCCAGCGTGTAGCTGTCATCCCCGGCCAGCTCATAGACTTTTCCGGCCTGATCCGCCCGGGTCATCACTTCTGCCGCGGCATCCGCGTAATCCTGACGCGCAGCTGAAGCGATGCGGCCTGCGCCTGCTGCACCGATAAACGCATGGTGTGCCAGTGCCGGAGAAATGCTGGCGGCATAGTTTTCGGTGTACCAGCCATTGCGCAGCAGAGCAAACGGGATGCCTGACGCTTTCAGCAGTGCTTCTGTGGCACGGTGCTCCAGCGCCAGCCCCAGCGGCGAAGTATCCGCATGCAGCAGGCTGGTGTAGGCGATAAAGCGCACACCAGCGGCGCGGGCGGCCCTGATTACGGCCCTGTGCTGCGCTTCACGCTGGCCGACTTCACTGCCGGAGATCAGCAGCAGCTTTTCCACACCGGCAAAAGCGGCTTCCAGCGTCTCTGGCTGACCATAGTCGGCCTGGCGAACGATGACGCCCTGTGCCGCCAGATCGGCGGCTCTGGCGGGCGTACGCACCGCGGCGACGATAGTCTGTGCCGGGACTTTCTTCAGTAGTGCCGCGATCACTTTACGGCCGAGCTGGCCGGTTGCGCCTGTCACTGCAATCATGATCTTTCTCCTGTGGCTGTTGGTGAAACTCAGACTAGGGGATAAACTAACTTTTAGTAAGTACTTACAGAATTGTTAGTGTGGGAAGCGCAGATTAAATGGCTGAAAAACTGAGTGAAAAATTTATCCGGGGCGAACTGCTTAACGTTAACTGTCCCTCGCGTGACATCCTGAAGCGGGTGACCAGCCGCTGGAGCGTGCTGATTCTGCTGGCGCTGCAAAACCAGACGCTGCGCTTCAGCGCGCTGCGCCGTGCCGTCGGCGGCGTCAGTGAACGGATGCTGGCGCAGAATCTGCGTTATCTGGAGGAGGATGGTTTTGTGCAGCGCATCGCTTTCGATGTGGTGCCGCCCCACGTAGAGTACCGCCTGACGCCGCTGGGTCGCGAGGTCGGCGAACAGGTCGTGGGGCTGGCGGACTGGCTGGAAGCGAATCTGGGCAGGATTCTGGCTCAGCGCGGTAACGCTCCGACAGCGTAAATTTTCATCACGACCCTCATAATGTGACGACATCGGCATTCTTCTATGCGCATTTATGCTTTTAGGCACCACGCATTTTTCCGCTGTAACGGCGCCACCGGCAGGGGAGCATAAATAACCCAGGCGGTTATTCACCCTATTGCCTCTGATTAAATCGATTTATCCGGCCCAGGCCGGCAATAATCTGCGGTCTGGTTTTCATTGTTAATATGCGTAAGTTCTGACTCATTTTATTAACATTCCTGCCGCCTGTTGATCCCTCCCTCCTGCCGTTTGTTTTGTCAGAATCGCTGACAGGATTGGCCGGAGTAAAAGAAAAAATAAAACAAAGCGGCAGAGCCTGCGGTTTTCAGGTTTAACCTGTTAAGAAATAAGATTATTTAATTTGTTCTGCTTCACTTTTCGCCGTGCTCTGCCCGTATTCTCAGTAAAATAGTGTCTGAAAACAGACCGTTGAGGAGATTTTCAGGCGGAGTTTTCGTTCGCCGGGCCGCTTTTTTGATGCGGTAAGTACCGTAACATTAATGACACAAAAACACCCTTCAGTTAACCTTTAAGCCTTATTTTTAAATAAATAATTCCTGCTAAAAACAATGATCAAAATCAACAAAGACTGTTATAGTTTTCATTAATCCCACTGTTTCTGTTTCCTCGCGGCGAATAGTTCTAAATTTGCGGCGGGAATTTCAATAAGCGCAGAGAAGTCGCGTATCAGGCTTAAGTTGTTAATTATAAGTAAATACATGGTGTTCTATGTGGCAAATCTATGTGGCAAAGAGGTAAGCAATGTTCGGATTAGATGCCTTTCATCTGGCCAGGATACAGTTCGCATTTACTGTTTCCTTCCATATTATCTTTCCCGCCATCACCATCGGTCTCGCCAGCTTCCTGGCCGTCCTCGAAGGTATGTGGCTCAAAACCCGCGATCAAACCTATCGCGATCTCTACCACTTCTGGTCGAAAATCTTTGCCGTCAACTTCGGCATGGGCGTGGTTTCAGGGCTGGTCATGGCTTATCAGTTCGGCACCAACTGGAGCGGCTTCTCGGAATTTGCGGGCAGCATCACCGGTCCGCTGCTGACCTATGAGGTACTGACGGCGTTCTTCCTGGAGGCGGGCTTCCTGGGTGTTATGCTGTTCGGCTGGAATCGCGTCGGTCCGGGTCTGCACTTCTTTGCCACCTGCATGGTCGCCCTGGGAACCCTAATCTCTACCTTCTGGATCCTGGCGTCTAACAGCTGGATGCACACGCCGCAGGGTTACCTGATCGAGAACGGAGTGGTGGTGCCACAGGACTGGCTGAAAATTGTCTTTAACCCTTCATTCCCTTACCGCCTGTTCCACATGTCTGTGGCGGCTTTCCTGGCAAGCGCCTTCTTTGTGGGATCGTCCGCGGCCTGGCATCTGCTGAAGGGCAATAACAATCCGGCTATCCGCAAAATGTTCTCAATGGCGCTGTGGATGGCCCTGATTGTCGCGCCGATTCAGGCGATGATTGGTGATGCGCACGGTCTGAATACCCTGGAGCATCAGCCGGCCAAAATTGCGGCCATTGAAGGCCACTGGGAAAACCCGCCGGGCGAAGCGACGCCGCTGATCCTGTTCGGCATCCCTGATATGGAGCAGGAGCGGACCAAATATGCGCTGGAAGTGCCTTATCTCGGCAGCCTGATCCTGACGCACAGTCTGGACAAACAGGTGCCGGCGCTGAAATCTTTCCCCAAAGAGGATCGGCCTAACTCAACGGTCATCTTCTGGTCCTTCCGCGTGATGGTGGCGCTGGGCCTGCTGATGATTACGCTGGGTGTGGTCAGCCTGTGGCTGCGCTTGAAAGGCCGCCTCTATGAGTCGCGTCCTTTCCTGTGGTTTGCGCTGCTGATGGGGCCATCCGGTCTGATTGCGATTCTGGCGGGCTGGTTCACGACCGAGATTGGCCGTCAGCCGTGGGTCGTCTATGGCGTACAGAGAACGATTGATGCGGTTTCCGCGCATGGCGACATGCACATGAGCATCAGCCTGCTGGCCTTTATTCTGGTTTACAGCTCGGTGTTTGGCGTGGGGTATCACTACATGATGCGCCTGATCAAGCAGGGACCGGTTGTCGGCGAAGGTCACGTTACCGAAGAGGGTGGACCCGGTCAGAAGAAAACCCCGGCGCGTCCGCTTTCCGCTGCCACCTTTAAGGATGGAGAGCACTAAGATGATCGATTTTTCTGTAATCTGGTTTGTGATTATCGTCTTTGCCACCCTGATGTATATCGTGATGGACGGCTTCGACCTGGGGATTGGTCTGCTGTTCCCATTCAATAAAGATGTCGGTGAGCGCGACATGATGGTGAACACCGTCGCGCCGGTCTGGGATGGCAACGAAACCTGGCTGGTGCTGGGCGGCGCGGGCCTGTTTGGTGCGTTTCCGCTGGCCTATGCGGTGATCACCGACGCGCTGTCGATTCCGCTGACCGCCATGCTGATTGGCCTGATTTTCCGCGGTGTTGCCTTTGAGTTCCGCTTCAAGGCGGTTGAAGGTCACCGGGCATTCTGGGACAAATCCTTTATCGCCGGTTCGGTCATCGCGACGTTCAGTCAGGGGGTGGCGGTTGGCGCTTTCCTGGATGGCATCCCGGTTGAGGGGCGTCGCTTCGCCGGTTCAGCAATGGACTGGCTGGCACCGTTCCCGCTGTTCTGCGGCCTGGGTCTGGTCGTGGCCTACGCGCTGCTGGGCTGCACCTGGCTGATTATGAAGACCGAAAATGAGCTGCACCGTAAAATGTCTGCGCTGGCGACGCCGCTGGTTATCGCGCTGTTAGTGATTATCGGTATCGTCAGCCTGTGGACACCGTTCTCACACGCGGACATCGCGCATCGCTGGTTCAGCAGGCCAAACCTGTTCCTGTTCCTGCCAGTTCCGGTGCTGGTGCTGCTCTGCTCGTGGGGAATTGTGCGCGCCATCAAGCGCGAGGCGCACTACTCGCCATTCCTGCTGACGCTGGCGTTAATCTTCCTTGGCTTTTCAGGGCTGGGAATCAGCGTCTGGCCAAACATCATTCCGCCATCGATTACGATCTGGGATGCTGCCTCACCACCGCAGAGCCAGGCCTTTATGCTGGTTGGCAGCCTGCTGATTATCCCGATGATTCTGGGCTACACCTTCTGGAGCTACTACGTGTTCCGTGGAAAAATCAAAGCAGACGCAGGATACCATTGATATGAAAAGCCTCAGCAGCATGAAAGACCACAAGGATGAAACGAAAGCGCCCTGGTGGAAACGTGTGATGTGGCTGGTCGTTATCTATGCCGCCAGCGTTCTGGCGCTGGGCGTGGTTGCCTCGCTCTTCCGCATGATGATGACAGCAGCAGGTATGCGCAGCCACTAGCCGCAGGCAGCAAGGGCTTAACGTCTGCCCGACGCGGACGACGATGCACCGTCTCTGTACGGTGCATCGTCACCCGGTCAGCGCTTTGCGTTGTTCAGCCAGGTTTGTTCGTGAACTGCCCGGCATAACGCCAGGCGCAGGCGCTCATCACGTCGGGGTGTATTATCTAAAAGGCTGACGCGTGTCAGCCTTTTTTAGTTAGTAACCTAAGCAATTAATGCGGTGTGCTGCTAAAATCGCGGTTTATCGCGTCCCTTTTCTTATGGCTATGGACGATTTTTGCTATTCTCATGTGCCGAAAATTCCAGTCCTAATCTGCGTCGTAACTTGCCATCATGCTCAGTCAGGCCATTAAAAAACAGCACATCAACGATCTGGTTGAGTGGATAGAAGCCAATCTCACCGACGACCTGAACATCGACCAAATCACGCTCAAGTCAGGGTATTCCAAGTGGCACATGCAGCGCATGTTCAAAGAGATGACGGGGCAGACGCTGGCGGCTTATACCCGCAAACGGCGTCTGACAATGGCAGCGATGGCGTTGCGCCTGACGCGCATGACGCTGATCGATATCGCTGTTCGCTTTGGCTTTGACAATCAGCAAAACTTTACCCGCGTTTTTAAAGGTCACTTTTCGCTGACGCCTGGCGCGTTTCGCCGCATTCCTCATCTGCCAGTGAAAAACTTTCATGGCCGCATTCTGCCGCGCACCCTGGCTGAGCGCGCGACGCTGGTGGAGCGCGAAGAAGCGCTCCACCTGTATGGTGAGACGCTGGAGTGGGAGTGTAAGTTCGGAGATTACATTGCCGACCGCGATCACCGGGTAGCCGATCAGGCACGGCAGCTGGTGGCGCTGGCAGGCAGTCAGGTGGCGCAGGGCTGGCTGGGCTTTCAGTATGGACCCGGCGACAGCTCTGCCGACCAGCAGAACATCAGCCTGTTTCAGGCGCTGGAGCCGCAGCATGCCGGGCTACTGGGGGATAACATCACCCGCTGGCACGAGGAGTGCGGCCTCTATGCGTCGATCCGCTGGAGCGGCAAACCGGAGCAGCTGACGCGCTTTATCGAGGACATCTACTATCAGCATCTGCCCGTGCTGGGCGTATCGCGTCGCCCGGGCAAAGATCTGCTGCGACTCGATTTTGCCCACTGCAGGTCCGACTGGATCAGCGGCGTGTTTTCCATTCCGGTGACGCAGGCTTAAGCAACAGAGCAGGGGCGTGACTTATTCATCTTTCGTGCGGTAAACCGTGACAAACCGCACGATTTTATAAAATAACGCGCCTGACTGGCGTAAAATCCTCCTCCGAAACCCTCTCTTACGTTAATCAACGTGCATTTTTGATAGGGCTGGAATATTCATCTGCATTTCAGGCCGCTTCTGGCCAGAACGACAACCGAAGACCACTATGCAACGCTTATTGATTTCACTCATTCTGGCATTGCCTGTTATGGCAATGGCGCAGCAGGCTGAGCCTTTCTCACCTCCTGCCGGACTGCATCCGCATTCTCAACACTCTCAGCATGAAATTCTGGGGGATGGGGAGCTGCCGGAGCACACCAGTTCAGACACATCTCTTTCCGGATTTAACGATACGCTGTAAGTCCGGGTGGCGCTGCCGGTAGCGGCCGCGCGCAAGCGAACCTGGCTCATCAGGAGCCGGGTTCGCGCCTGTCTTCCACTCCCTGCTCTGTTCTCTAACCTGCTGACTCTTTCCCCGGTTCGTCCCTGTTTAATCTGGCTGTTGCGCGGCTGTTTTGCCGCTGCCTGCCATTCCGGCTTCTGACTTTATCTCCACTGTTCCTGTGCCGGATAATGCATTTCGTTGGCGGTATAAAATATATCTTATCGCTGCCGATCGCATTTTTCGTTCTTGTGCTGAAGATATATCATAGCTAATCTTCAGGCTTCAGATGCGAATGATTTTTATTTAAAAATTTCGGCATGCCCTGATCTGCGGGCATACCGGCTTCCGGGAGAGACAAATTGCCTTTATCAGCGAATCCACGTACGCCGCAGCGCGTCCGCAATGAATTACGTTTTCGTCATATTGAGGTTGTCAGTAAAACGCAGATCGCCGGACACTTCTGGCGTATCCGCTTCAGCGGCAGCGATCTGGCGGGCTTTAGGTCGCCGGGCTTTGACGATCACATCAAGCTCTTTTTCTCTGCTGACGGTGCGGCGCTCGCTCTGCCGCAGATCACGGAAGAAGGCATCGTCTGGCCCGACGGCCTGCGGCCGCAGGCGCGGGACTACACGCCGCTGGAATTTGATGGTGAGTCTTCACTGACCCTCGACTTCTATATTCACCAGCAGGGGGTCGCCAGTGACTGGGCAACGCGGGCGCAGCCTGGCGACCGGCTGGTTATCGGCGGGCCGCGCGGTTCGCTGGTGGTGCCGACCGATTATGCTTTCCAGCTCTGCGTCTGCGATGAAACCGGTCTGCCCGCCTTTGCGCGCCGTCAGCGTGACGTGCAGGCACAGGCGCTGCATCTGTTTGCCTTTACCGATGAAGCGACGGGCCGCGACTATGTATCAGAGACGGCTAACCTGACAGCACACTGGCTCGGCAGCGGTCAGATGCAGAAGGCGCAGATCGGCGAACTGATGGCCCGGCTGGATCAGATTGTGCTGCCGGCAGAAGATTACTTTATCTGGCTGACCGGAGAAGGTGAGGCGGTGAAAGCCCTCTCTGACTACTTCACGGTGCAGCGCGGCCTCGACAGCCGCTTCGTGCGGGCGGTGGCCTACTGGCACGCGAAGTAAGCGGTGACGGCAATTGAGTTTTGTCAGGCAGCGAACTACCATCAACCTCCTTTTCTCCGCAGGGCAGGCCATGAAACCGTATCCGACCTCCACTCCCTCTGACGCACAGGCTGGCTGCGGCGGGCGTCGCAAACGACGTGAAAAAATGCTGGAAGCGAGTGAGATCCGCCTGCTGATGCTTCACTTCCTGGAACAGCGTGCGGCGCACGGCTATGAGCTGATTAAGTCGGTCGAGGAGCTGTCGAAGGGGGAGTATTCGCCGAGTCCGGGCATTATCTACCCGAATCTGACGCTACTGGAGGAGATGGAGGCGATTCAGGTGGTGGACGCGCAGGCCACACGCAAAGCCTATCGCCTGACGCCCGCAGGCAAGGCGCAGCTGGCCGACCAGCGTGAAACGGTCTCCGGCCTGATCGTGCGGCTTGCTTCGCTGGCGGTGCTGGTCAACAACCGTAGCATTCCTGCCGTTGAGCAGGCGATTCATGGGCTGAAGGTCGCGCTGAACCGGCGGCTGGCGCAGGAGGATATCTCAGACGCCGCGCTGCAGACGCTGATTCAGGCGCTGCATGACGCGGCTGAGAAAATCATCCGCAGCGAATAGCCTTAGCTGATTTCCGTTTTGTTCTTGTCGATATGGCCCAGCGTGCGGTCCGGGAAGCAGATGTCGCGCACGCGCTGCTTCAGCGTGGTCGCGTCCGGGAAGCCGCCATCGCGCTTACGTTCCCACAGCAGATGCTCATCCAGCATAATCTCAAAAACACCACCTGTACCCGGCTTCAGCGTCACTTCGGCCAGATCCTCCGCGAAGGTATGCAGAAGTTCCTGTGCCATCCAGGCTGACCGCATCAGCCAGTTACACTGCATACAGTAATGAATAACAACCACCGGTTTTTGCGCCATAACTCTCGTCCTTTACGTATTGATAAATGCTGATGCATTCGGGTTAAAAATCTGTGCGCTGTGGTGAGTTGTCCCGTTAAACCTGCCTGATGGCATGAGGCGGGTAAAGCCTGAATCGTCGGCATGAAGTTCATGCCGGGTGCCGCGCTTATCGCGTGCTTTTTTATGCTGCCGGCGGGCAGGGAGGCGAATAGTAACAACTAATCCGTAGCTGCGCGCCCCGGCGACCCGTTTTTCAGCGATTAACGCAGCAGGAACCCTGCTGACGGCGAGGCCGCACGTATGCTGTGCCAGATAGCCTCGGCCTTGGCCATTCAGCCTGATCCTCAAGGGCATGCTAAGCGTAACCCGCCGGATATTCAACCCTGAGTCTGGCCGTTTCGCTTTTAAAAACATTGCCTTGCGAGCGTTTAATCGCCGATTTTGCGCTATACCTGGAGTGCCTGACAGAATGAGGAGAGCACTATGGCAACATCACTTGATCAGACCGCTGAACAACTGGGTAAAATTTTACTCGCTTCCGGATGGCATCTGACCACCGCCGAGTCCTGCACCGCCGGGCTGATTAGTATGACGCTGGCGGCAGTAGAGAGCAGCGGCGATTTCTACACCAGCGGCTTTGTGACCTACAGCGAAAACGCCAAAATCCGTCTGCTGGGGGTCCATCCCGACACGCTGAAGCAGCACACAGCGGTAAGCGAACAGACGGCCAGAGAGATGGTGCAGGGGGCCTGCGCCCGTTCGGGTGAACCGGTGGGGTTATCGATTACCGGCTATGCCGGTCCGGATGGCGGTGAAGATGGTACCCCGGCGGGCACCATCTGGTTCGGCTGGATGTTGCCGGATGGCAGGGATGAGGCAGAATGCCATCAGTTCAGCGGCGATCCAAAATCCGTGATGGAGCAGGGCACGCACTTTGCGCTGCAGGGGCTGATCAAACGGTTACGGCAGATCGCCCGCTAAGGGCAGGAGCCGCGCTGTCGCCGGGCTCAGCGACAGTCGACAATCAGCCGACCCTGCACGCGGCCCTCCAGCAGATCCTGCGCGCACGCACGCGCTTCAGTCAGCGGGATCACCCGGCTCAGCCTGCTGAGTCGTTCGCTATCCAGCAGTTCGCCGAGCCGTTGCCACGCCTGCTGGCGCAGCGGCTTCGGGCACATCACGCTGTCGACACCGGCCAGCGTCACACCACGCAGGATAAAAGGCGCGACGCTGGCTGGCAGATCGAGTCCCTGCGCCATGCCACAGGCGGCGACTACGCCGTCCCGCCGGGTGGCGGCCAGCACGTTTGCCAGCGTATGACTGCCGACGCTGTCGATGGCGGCAGCCCAGCGCTCTTTAGCCAGCGGCTTGCCGGGCTGTGAAAGTTCTTCACGGTCAATCACGGATGTTGCGCCCAGGGTGTCGATTAACCAGGCGTGGTCACTGGCGCGTCCGCTTGACGCCGTGACCTCATAACCCAGACGCGTGAGCAGGCTGACGCTATAGCTGCCGACGCCGCCGCTGGCTCCGGTCACCAGCACCGGCCCGTGTTCCGGCGTGACGCCCTGTTTTTCCAGCGCCATCACGCAAAGCATTGCGGTCAGGCCCGCTGTGCCGATAGCCATTGTCTGCAACGGACTCAGCGTGGCAGGCACCTTCACCAGCCAGTCACCACTGACGCTGGCTTTCTGCGCCAGGCCGCCCCACTGTTTTTCACCGACGCCCCAGCCTGTCAGCAGCGCCACATCATCCTCTTTCCAGTCCGGGTGGCGGCTGGCCGTCACCCGGCCCACAAAATCGATACCCGGCACCATCGGAAACTGGCGCACGATCGGGCCTTTGTTGCAGATCGCCAGGGCATCTTTGTAGTTCAGTGATGAGTAGCTGACGTCGAGCGTGACATCGTGGTCGGGCAGTTGAGATTCGTGAAGATCTTTGAGCAGAGAACGGTAACCCTGTTCGTCATTTTCAATAACCAGCGCCTTGAACATGCAGCCTCCGGCAGAGTGGAAAAGAGAGGCTAAGTCTACGTCAGGCAACCGGTTTACGGTAGGGCGGGGCGCGCGTCTGCGTCAGCATGCGTAATAGGCGTTAAGAGTAGCTCAACAGAAAGTGCATAAATCTGCATGTTTTTCATATAATTAATCTAATTCCGAAGGGCTGGTAAACAGGTTATTTATTATAAATCATAAGGTTATGATTTTCCGTGATGAACGCGTCATTACCTGTTTCGGCTTGTCGGTGCCTGAAAAAGATGACATGATGAGCGCCACTTTTTTAGCCCTGCTTCTTCATTTCTGAGGACGTCGCCATGTCCGGTTTACCGCGCATCCGCCCGTCTTACCGTTCGCGTTTTCCGGCGCGCAGCGGGCATTCATTTTTCCCGATATCTTCATTACTGCTCATGCGGTAAGTCCGTCAGGCGGTGGCGGTGAAGCCCTTTTTCACCTGCTGCGTAATGCCTGCTGATCGTCCATTATTCGCCGGGGCACCATCCCCATAATTGTGCCGCAGGCACTTCTCCCTGACGTTGGGGATTCGCTATGACTCCACTGAAAATTGCTGCCAGCGCCGCCGTGGCGCCCAGTCTGACCCTGAATACCGCGCGTGATGTAGTGACGCTGGATAACACCGACTTTACCGATGTGGCGGCGGTTGTCGTCTCGCTGGCGGATACCCGCAGCGGTGTGCTGGCGCTGCTGCGCCACACCGGCTTCAATCTGCCGGTCTTTGTCGCAAATGCTTTCGAAGAGGAGGTGATGCACCTGCCCGGCGTCAGCGGTGAGCTGAACGGTGAGCCAGAAGCGTGGCAGGCGCTGGAGGCGGCTGCGCAGGCCTATGAAGCGGCGCTGCTGCCGCCGTTCTTTGAGACACTGAGCCGCTATGTCGATATGCAGAACAGCACCTTTGCCTGTCCCGGCCATCAGGGCGGTGCGTTCTTTAAAAAGCACCCGGCAGGCAAACAGTTCTTCGACTTTTATGGAGAGAACGTTTTCCGTTCGGACATGTGCAATGCTGACGTCAAGCTGGGCGACCTGCTGATCCATGAAGGCTCCGCCAAAGATGCGCAGAAGTATGCCGCAAAGGTATTTAACGCCGACAAAACCTACTTCGTGCTCAACGGCACCTCCAGCGCCAATAAGGTCGTCACCAATGCGCTGCTGACCCGGGGCGATCTGGTGCTGTTCGACCGCAACAATCACAAGTCGAACCATCATGGTGCCCTGATTCAGGCAGGCGCGACGCCGGTTTATCTGGAGGCGGCGCGCAATCCCTTTGGCTTCATTGGCGGTATCGACGCGCACTGTTTTGATGAAGCCTATCTGCGTGAGCAGATTGCGGCGGTAGCGCCCGCGCGTGCCGGGGAAGCGCGGCCTTTCCGTCTGGCGATTATTCAGCTGGGCACCTATGACGGCACGGTCTACAACGCGCGTCAGGTGGTGGATCGCATCGGCCACCTGTGCGACTACATTCTGTTTGACTCCGCATGGCTCGGCTATGAGCAGTTCATTCCACTTATGGAAGGCTGTTCACCGCTAACGCTGGAGCTGAATGAAAATGATCCCGGCATCTTTGTGACACAGTCCGTGCACAAGCAGCTGGCCGGTTTTTCGCAGACTTCGCAAATTCATAAGAAGGATAATCACATTCGCGGCCAGCGGCGCTTCTGCCCGCACAAACGCCTGAACAACGCTTTTATGCTGCATGCGTCCACCAGCCCCTTTTATCCGCTGTTTGCCGCGCTGGATATCAACGCCAGAATGCATCAGGGCGAAGCGGGGCGCCGGATGTGGGATGAGTGCGTCAGGCTGGGAATTGAGGCACGCAAAGCGATCCTGGAACGCTGCGACATGATCCTGCCGTTTGTGCCGGAGACGGTGGCGGGACAGCGCTGGCAGGACGCGCCGACGGAGACAATCGCCCGCGATCTGCGCTACTTCAGCTTCGAACCGCAGGAAAAGTGGCACGGTTTTGCCGGTTATGCACGCGATCAGTATCGCGTCGATCCCTGTAAGCTGCTGCTGACCACGCCGGGCATCGACGCGGCCAGCGGTGAGTATCGCGATTTTGGTATTCCGGCAACGATCCTGGCGAACTACCTGCGTGAGAACGGCATCGTGCCGGAGAAGTGCGATCTTAATTCCATCCTGTTCCTGCTGACGCCTGCAGAGAGTCCGGAGAAGATGGCCAATCTGGTGGCGATGCTGGCGCAGTTTGAGCAGCACGTTAAAGAGGATGCACCACTGGCCGAAGTGCTGCCGACCCTCTACCGCAAAAATGCCGGACGCTACGCAGGTTACACCCTGCGGCGTCTCTGTCAGGAGATGCACGATCTCTACGTCAGCCACAACGTGAAGGATCTGCAGCGCCTGATGTTCCGTGCCGCGGAGTTCCCGGCGGTCAGGGTGAACCCGCAGGATGCGCATCAGGCGTATATTCGCGGCGACGTAGAGCTAATACCGATAGCTGAGGCGGAAGGGCGGATTGCAGCGGAAGGGGCGCTGCCTTATCCTCCGGGCGTGCTCTGCGTGGTGCCGGGAGAGAGCTGGGGCGGCGCGGTGCAGCGCTATTTCCTGGCGCTGGAAGAGGGGCTGAATCTGCTGCCTGGCTTCTCACCGGAGCTGCAGGGGGTTTATACCGAAGAGGATGAACAGGGACGTAAATATCTGGTGGCCAATATGATGGTGGTGGACTGACCTGAGTGGGTTTTGCCCGCCGGGTGAAGGGAATTCGCTGCGCGAAAGGGGCAGTGGTTTACGCTGAGCAGGTTTCGCCCGCCAGGCGAGCGGGAGTTTCAGGTTGCCCGTGCAGGCGGACGCGTTAAGGGGCGGACGCCCGCCCCTTAACAATCCCGGCGTCCGGCTGCCTCCGCGCCCCGCAGGGCGGGGTGCCCTCGTCACGCCCTGCGGCCTGCGGACCGTCCGGACGCGCCCTCCCTGGCGCGTGCCGTCCTTTCGCCGACGTCCTGTCGGCTCATCCTGGCCTCCGGTTGTGCCTCGGCGCTGCGGACGCCTCTCCCAGCCCCCGCCTGCAAATTCTTTTTGTTTATAACGATGCAGTGTTGTCTGCTGACCTGAAATGCCAAAACCAGTCATGGAAACCAAAAGCGATGAGGTACTTAGCAAAGAAAGACGAATTTACAGCGGGGAGGGAGGCCGTCAGAGCCGCTGAGCGGATGAGGGATTTCAGGACGAGCGACAGGGATGTCGCGAAGAGGCGGGTTCGCGCCAGGGAGGGCGCGTCCCGCCGGTCCGTGAGAAATCCGGAAGAAGCGAAGGGACCGCGAAGCGGCGGTGATGCAGGCCGGAGCCGGGGGTCAAGGGGGCGCGGCGACTGGCGCCCCCTTGTCGGTCGCCTGCAGAAGCAGGCCTGAAACTGCCCGGCCCGTCAGGCGAACGAAACCCGCTCCGCGTAGAACACTGCAAGGCGAACGAAACCCGCTCAGCGTCAGCCCGCCGCCAGGCGAAGCCCAGCCCATTTGCGCAGCAAACTTCCTCCCGCGCAGCGAGCACCCCAATCAGAACCCTCTGTAACTCCGCTGCGCGGTACTCACCTTATAGAGATAACGGCGCGACTCCGCCGACGGATGCTGACTGGTCAGGGTCTGATAAACCTTATTCGGTGACATATTGTTAATCATCGCAAACGCCCGATCTTTATCGCTTGAGAAGACACGCAGCACGCTGCCCGCCCCGCCGTTATAGGCCGTGATCACCGCATAGCGACGCGACAGTGGATCCTGAATGCCGCCCAGATAGCTGCGCTGCAACAGCGCCAGATAGGCTGTACCGGCGTCGATATTGTTCTCCGGATCCAGCAGATAGCTGCGGCTTGGTTTGCCCCATTTGCCTTTCATGCGGAAGACATCCACACCGGCGGTATGCTGCACGACCTGCATCAGGCCCAGCGCATCGGCATGGCTGACCGCATAGGGGTTAAAGCTCGACTCGGTCTGCATAATCGCCAGAATCAGTGACGCATCAACACCGTACTCTTCGGCGGCTTTACGCACCATCGGCAGATATTTGTGCGCACGCTTGTCGAGGTGGTTCGGCACCATCGGAATCGAAACAGAGTAAATCACATGCAGACCGGACGTACGGCGCATCAGTTTGTGCTGGAGCAGATAGTCCGCAAAGGCCTCAGCGCGACCCTGCCAGCGAATCGGCTGACCAGTATTATCCAGCACCTGACCATAGAGCAGCGGCTCTTTACTGATCTCGATGTCGTTGGCATCGGAGTAAAGATCGACATTACCCGGATCATCGCCAATCAACAGGGTGGTCACAATCGCCTGGCGCAGGCTGGCCATCGGGTCGGTGCCCGAAATCGTTTCGATCGTCAGCTTACCGCTTTCGAAGTTAATGTGGCTGCGGGTGTAATAGTTGTCGCTGTATTTGACGTAATCTTTCGGTCCGGCAATCAGAACCTCATTGATACCCCAGATATTCTCAATATTATGAGCAAACTGTCCCATCAGAATATCAAAGCCATTGGTATCTTTTACCCACTCTTCGTGGGACTGCTGATGCTTCGACCCGGAACAGGAGACCAAAAGTGGTGCTATCACCAACAAGGCGATTAATTTTTTATTCATTGGGAGTGCAAGCCTGACCTGGATAACCGGCCTCCGTGAAGAGGCCCGGAATGTTTACGCTTCTGGCGGAGTATAGCCTTCGATATGAACGTCCTTGCCTTCGAACAGGAAATTGACCATCTCCTTCTCCAGCACTTTACGATCCTCGGGATTCATCATGTTGAGCTTCTTCTCGTTGATCAACATGGTCTGTTTGGCCATCCACTGCTGCCAGGCTTCTTTGGAAATCTCGTTGTAAATGCGCTTACCCAGCTCGCCCGGGTAAAGCTGAAAATCCTGTCCTTCTGCGTCGCGCTGTAAAAAAGTACAAAAAATCGTGCGGCTCATTACTCTTCCTCATTAATCTCGCAACGGGTCAACGCCAGTTGTCGGGGATGGCGCAGCTCGTGCAACAGGCGCTCAACGGGTGCGGCTAATCCCACAGATGGTGGCAGCGCTAAGTTATACCAGAGACCGCCTGCTTCATCCATCGCCGCCCCGGCAGAAGGCCATGCCAGCCACATCGGAACGATATCGAGATGGAAATGGCTGAAGGTGTGACGAAAGGCAGTCAGCTGCTGCGGTTTATCATGGATGCCCCGCGCCGCCAGCCAGTCGGTCATGGCCGCTTCGGAGGTAAACTGTGGAAAGCAGAACAGACCGCCCCACAAGCCCACCGGCGGCCGCTGTTCAAGCCAGACCTCATCGCCATCCTGCATCATCAGGAACCAGCCACTGCGCTCGGGCAGCACCTGCTTAGGTTTTTTACCGGGATAGCTCGCCCAGCTGCTGCTGGCGTAAGCTTCGCAGCCGCTGTTCAGCGGGCAGATTTCACATTTGGGTTTCGAACGGGTACAGACGATCGCCCCCAGATCCATCATCGCCTGATTGAACTGGCTGACGCCCTCGGCAGGCGTGACCTCTTCGCTGATCTGCCACAGCCGCTTCTCGACCTCTTTTTTACCCGGCCAGCCGCTGACGGCGTAGCAGCGCGCCAGCACGCGCTTGACGTTGCCATCCAGAATCGGGAAATGCTGCCCCAGGGAGAGCGACAGAATGGCGCCTGCCGTTGAGCGGCCCACACCGGGCAGGGCGGAGACATCCTCAAAGTTCTGCGGAAACTCGCCCTGATGCACCTCGACCACCTGCTTCGCGGCTTTGTGCAGATTACGCGCACGGGCGTAATAGCCGAGGCCGGTCCAGAGATGCAGCACCTCGTCCAGCGGTGCCGCAGCCAGATCGGTGACCGTGGGGAAACGCGCCATAAAGCGTTCAAAATAGGGAATAACCGTGGCAACCTGGGTCTGCTGAAGCATCACTTCGGAGAGCCACACCTTGTAAGGCGTTTTCTCCAGCTGCCACGGCAGGGTTTTGCGACCGAAGCGCTGATACCAGTCCAGCACCTGTTGCGCGAACTGCGGCGCTTGCATCATAAGAAGGAAATTTTCCGTGTTTACTCTACACTCAGGCAGGAATTCCAGCACATGCGCACCTGGGTGTAAACCGGAAGATTGCAAAGGCTTGCTTCTGCTTATGAACTTTGCATAATGCCCGTTTCCCGGAACAGGCTAACCAGCAGGCTTTTACATGATTAATGACGTCATCACCCCAGAATTTGATGAGAACGGGCGGCCATTGCGCCGGATCCGCAGCTTTGTGCGCCGCCAGGGACGCTTAACGAAAGGCCAGCAGCAGGCGCTGGATACCCTGTGGCCGGTTATGGGCGTGGAATATCAGCCAGAGCCCGTCGATCTGACCGAACTGTTTGGCCGTGATGCCCCGGTGACGCTGGAGATCGGCTTTGGCATGGGCGCTTCGCTGGTGACCATGGCGCAGAACACGCCGCACCAGAACTTCCTGGGTATTGAGGTGCATGCGCCGGGCGTCGGTGCCTGCCTGGCCTCGGCAAAAGAGGCCGATGTGCAGAACCTGCGGGTGATGTGTCATGACGCGGTGGAAGTGCTGGAGAAGATGATTCCGGATAACTCACTGCGCATGGTTCAGCTCTTCTTCCCCGATCCCTGGCATAAAGCGCGTCACAACAAACGCCGTATCGTTCAGGTGCCTTTTGCCGAACTGGTGATGCGCAAGCTGAAACCGGGTGGCGTGTTCCACATGGCGACCGACTGGGAAGCTTACGCCGAGCACATGCTGGAAGTGATGAACAGCATCGACGGCTATCGCAATCAGTCAGAACAACAGAATTACGTGCCGCGTCCTGAAACGCGTCCACTGACCAAGTTTGAGCAGCGCGGGCAGCGTTTAGGCCACGGCGTATGGGATTTAATGTTTGAGAGGGTGAAATAATGGCCACACAACGCAGCCGCCGTTTACGTAAAAAACTGCACATCGACGAGTTTCAGGA
>Ga0268256_1000147_pt1 | contig 94888 bp, 88 predicted proteins | sample AgamicAtAmrz_FD_200247 | JGI IMG/M metagenome (GOLD analysis project Ga0268256, IMG submission 200247) | Agave microbial communities from Guanajuato, Mexico - At.Am.rz (v2) (version 3) | ecosystem: Host-associated > Plants > Roots > Rhizosphere | place: Guanajato, Mexico | collected 2012-06-07 | reverse complement strand
GGCGGGCTGGCCAGCCAGGCAGTGAAAAGCGCCATGCGCCAGGTGGCCAATCAGCTTGGTCGGCAACTGGTTCGGGGCGTGCTGGGATCGTTGTTGGGGGGCAAGTCCGGCTCCAGGCGGCGCTGAGCCTGGGCGGGGCCGCTGCTGGCAGCCCGGGAACCGTCAGCGCGTCAGGCGTTTTCGGCTCTGGCCTCGGCCTTGCTGGACAGATCTTTTTCGATCTTCTCGATTTCTTTGTCGAAGGCCTGGTCGAGCAGGCTGGCCTTCTTGCGCCAAGGCTTGCGTTCCGGATCCGGTTGGGCGGCATAGGTGATCACTTCACCGCCGTATACATCCTTGTAACGCTGCGCCTGGCGCTCGAGTTCGGCGCGCAGTTCGTCTTTCGTCACGATAGTACCCATGGTTTCTGATTGGGGATGGGCGACAACGTAAGACCGGGCGGTCTTACTGATACGGTCGCCACATCTTTTTGAAGCCTATGCCCCTTCTATGGTTCAGGTTATTCGCCAGTGCGGCTGAACAACGGGGCTAGGCGGGTGATTATCATCAACCCACGCGGAAAGTCCAGCGCTGCGGCCCGGCGCCGTGAATCGGTTGGCTCAGCTCAGCGGGCGGTAGTGCAGGCTGAGCGTCAGGCTGTGGCTTTGATTCGGGTGCAGCAGTACCAGGCCGGGCTTGCCGGGCAGATGGTGGGCATTGACCGGATGGCTGACCGGTTCGAAACAGAAGAAGGGTTTGCCAGCGGGGCAGAACAGCAGGTAGATGCCCTGATCGCTACCGATCTCCAGGCTGTAGCCGGCGTCCGGCTGAAGGATCCGCGCCTGGCCGTTCCAGCCGATAAAGGCGTTGTCGGTGTGCAAGGGCGGCAACTGCTGTTCCTGGCTGAAATCCCAATGCGGCGGCAGCGCGCTCAGCTCGGTGGGCAGGCTGTTCGCGTCGCAGTGCCAGACTTGCTCGGCACGGGCCTGCAGGCGGGTATGGGGGGTACGCGGGAAATAGGGATGCAGCCCCAAACCATGCCACATCGGCGCCTCGGCGCCATGGGTGACGCGCAGGTGGATGTGCAGGCGGCCTTCGTCCAGTTCGATGCGCTGCTCGGCGGTGTAGGCGAACGGCATCTGGCTGTCGAGGCGCAGCAGTGCCGAGCGATCGCTGTGCTCGATCACCTGCCAGGCTTGCTGCCAGGCGCTGCCGTGAATCGGCAGGGGCGAGTTATCGGCATTGGCGGCCAGGGCCAGCCAGCCTTCGGGGTTGTCGAAACCGCCTTCGGTGATGCGGTTCGACCAGGGCGCCAGCGGGTAGCAGCCGAGCTGGCGCGGCGTAGCGGCCTTGAGCGCCTGCTCGTCGGCGGGGCGCAACAGCGGCTGGCCGGTGGCGACCACCGTCCAGTTGGCGATCGCCCCGCCAACGGCCGGTAGCAGGGTCAGCTGGGTAATACCGTCGTGCAGGTGTAGAGTGTCGTACGACATAGGGCAGTACCTGTGCAGTTATCGAGCCTTTAGGCGGAGATAAACGAAGAACGTGTCATCATACAACTCTCTGAGATATGATGCGCTTTGGCCATCCAGACGATAGCGATCTCTATGGAAACTCAGAACACGCAGCCACGCGCGCGCCGCAAGCACCGCAGCCTGGCACAGGAACTGGTCGCGGAGTTGTCCCAACGCATTCGCGACGGGGTGATCAAGCGTGGTGACAAGTTGCCGACCGAGTCGGCGATCATGGAAGAGCAGGGTGTCAGCCGCACCGTGGTGCGTGAGGCGTTGTCGCGGCTGCAGGCGTCCGGCCTGGTGGAAACCCGCCACGGCATCGGCACCTTCGTGCTGGATACGCCCAACCCCGGCGGTTTCCGCATCGACCCGGCGACCATCGTCACCCTGCGTGAAGTACTGGCCGTGCTCGAGCTGCGTATCAGCCTGGAAGTGGAGTCGGCCGGCCTGGCTGCCCAGCGCCGCACACCCGAGCAACTGGCCTCCATGCGCCAGGCGCTGGATGCGCTGAACGAGGGCGCCGCCCACGAAAGCGATGCGGTGTCGTCGGATTTCCAGTTTCACCTGCAGATCGCCCATGCCACGGGCAACCGCTACTTCACCGATATCATGAGCCACCTGGGCACCAGCATCATCCCGCGTACCCGGCTCAATTCGGCGCGTATCGCCCATGACGACCATGCCCACTACATGGCACGCCTGGAACGCGAGCACGAGCAGATCTTCGAGGCCATCGCCCGCCAGGATTCCGATGCGGCGCGTGCCGCCATGCGCCTGCACCTGACCAACAGCCGCGAGCGCCTGCGTCAGGCCCACGAGTCCGCCGAGGTGGCGGCCAAGCAGGCCTGAGTCCGGTGAGATCCTAGAGGGCCTGGGTGGCGAGTCTACGTTGCTAGATGAGCACCCAGGCCCTTTTTCATGGCTGCAGGAGCGACGCGCGGCCCGTGCTGACACGCTGCTCAGGCGTCCTTGCGGTAGGTCAGCAACACGATACCGGCCAGCACGATCGCGCCGCCGATCATCTGCATGCCACTCAATACCTGATCCAGCAGCAGCCAGCCGAACAACAGCGTGGCGATGGGCTCCATGTTCATCACCGGGGCATTCTTGGCCATGTTCAGGCGCGGCACGGTCACGAACAGCATGCAGAAGGCGATGCCATAGAGCAGCACCAGGGCGCCCAGGGCGGTCCAGCCGGTGGAATTGGCCGGCAGGTTCATGCCGCCGGGGATCAGGTCAGCGCTGCCGGCCAGGGCCATGCTGCTGAACACGATCATCAGGGTCAGCATGCTGCGCACCGAGCCGCGCAGGCTGGAGAGCTTGTGGTCGGTGATCCACAGCGCGCAGGCGAACACGCAGGCGGCCAGGAACGAGGCGCTGACGCCGACGATCCATTCGGGGCCGACCCGTTCGCTGGCGCCCAGGCGTGCCGGCAGATCCAGGGCGAAGACCAGGCCGAGCAGGATCAGGCCCATCAGCATCACCGTACGCCGCGTCGGTGCCGAGCCACCCAGCGCCCAGGTGAGCAGGGCGAGCAGGATCGGGAAGGTATTGCCGATCAGCAACGCCAGCGCCACGGGAATGCGTGCCACGGCCGAGTACAGGCAGATGCTCTGGGTGGCGATCAGCAGACCCAGCAGCAATTGCCAGCGCCAGGCTCCGGGCGGCATCTGCAGGGCCTGGCGTTGCCACAGCACGATGCCGAGCAGCACCAGCATGGTCACGCCGGAACGGCAGAGGATGGCCAGCAGCAGGCCGGTCTCGTTGTCGAAGGCGATACGCGCGGCAATGTGGTTGCCGGCAAAGGAGCAGGCCAGCAACGCCAGGAGCATGACGGCGATGTGGCGGGGAAACAGGGCAGGGGCAGGGGACGTCATAAGGTAATTTCCATATCGAGTTGAACCTCGAGCGCCTGACGGTTCGAGCACCGTTCTGGTTGCGCTAAAAAAACGGCGGGTCATGCCAAGGCATGACCCGCCGCGGGTGGAGCGGTATCAGAGTACGACGCTAGGCAGCCACAGCGAGATGGCCGGGACGTAGGTCACGGCCATCAGGACCATGAACAGGGCTGCGTAGAATGGCAGCAGCGCCTTCACGGTGTTCTCGATGGTCACCTTGCCGATGGCGGCACCGACGAACAGCACCGCGCCCACCGGCGGGGTGATCAGGCCGATGCCCAGGTTGACCAGCATGATCATGCCGAAGTGTACCGGGTCGACACCGAAGGAGGTCACCACCGGCAGCAGGATCGGGGTCAGGATCAGGATCAGCGGCGCCATGTCCATCAGAGTGCCCAGAGCCAGCAGCATGATGTTCACGCACATCAGGATCACGTAGCGGTTATCCGACAGGGTCAGGAATGCCGTGGTGATCTTGGTGGGGATCTGCATCAGGGTCATGATGTAGCCGAACGCGGCGGCGAAGGAGATGAGGATCATCACGATCGACAGCGTGCGTACGGTACGGTGCAGCATCTTCGGCAGTTCACGCCACTTGTAGTCGCGATAGATGAACATGGTCACGAAGAACGCCCAGATCACCGCCACGGCCGCCGACTCGGTGGCGGTGAACACGCCGGAGAGGATACCGCCGAGGATGATGACCATGGTCATCATGCCCCACAGGGCTTCGACGCAGATCTTGATGGCCTGGCGCAGCGGGATCACTTCGCCTTTCGGGTAGTTGCGCTTCTTGGCGAACCACAGGCACAGGGCGGCCATGGTCGCGCTCATCAGCAGGCCCGGGCCGATACCGGCCATGAACAGCGCGGCGATGGACACCGTGCCGCCAGCGGCCAGGGAGTAGATCACCGAATTGTGGCTGGGCGGGGTGAGCAGCGCCTGCACGGAACCGGAAACGGTCACGGCGGTGGCGAATTCACGGGGGTAGCCCTTCTTTTCCATTTCCGGGATCAGCACCGAGCCCACCGAGGCGGTATCGGCCAGGGAAGAACCGGAGATGGCGCCAAAGAAGGTCGATGCGGTGATGTTGACCAGCGACAGGCCGCCGCGCACGAAACCGACCAGTACGCCGGCGAAGGCCACCAGGCGCCGCGCCATGCCGCCTTCGGCCATGATCGCACCGGCCAGTACGAAGAACGGAATGGCCAGCAGGGAGAACTTGTTCACCCCACCGGCGATCTGGATCATGATCGCCTGCAGCGGGATGTCGATGTACCAGGCGCCGATCAGGGCGGACATGCCGAGCGCATAGGCGACCGGCACGCGCAAAAGGATCAGGGCAAGGAAACTGCCTACGAGAATGGCGGCGTCCATTTACACGGCCTCCTTGGCTTCTTCAGCGGCTTCGAAGTTGACGACGCGGCGTTTGTGCTGGTCGCCGTAGAGCAGTTGCTCGATCACGAACAGCAGGGTGATGAAACCGCCCACGGGAATCGGCATGTAGCTGATGCCGACGCGCACCGAGGGCAGGGTGCTGAGGAACTGGTTCCAGGTGGCCACGCACAGCTTGTAGCCCCAGATCAGCATGAACAGTGCGATGGCCCCCATGGCCAGGCGCACGAAAAGAGTGATCAGCGGCTGCGCTACGGTCGGCAGGCGATCGGTCAGTGAGGTCACGGCCATGTGAGCCCCGGCACGGTAGCTGGCAGCGGCGCCGATAAAGGTGAACACCACCATCAGCATCACGGAGATGGGCTCGGGCCAGCCCAAGCCTTGCCCCAGCGCGTAACGGCTGAAGACGCCCCAGGGGATGATCGTGGCCATGATCACGATCGCCAGGCTGGTGACGATGATGCAGGCACGATAAATGGCGTCATTGACGCCTAGAACCAGATTTTTCATGTGACTTCACCGGAAGGTGTGGAGCCGGCAGGACGCCGGCTCCGTACGCTTGCGCGAGATTTTTATCAGATCATTGAAAAGCGGCAACGCAGCTGGCTTTCGAGACCTGTTACTTGACGGCTTCGATGCGCTTGATCAGGTCGGCGTACTGAGCGCCGTACTTCTCACGTACCGGAGCGGTCGCGTCGTAGAACGGCTTGGTGTCGATTTCGATGAACTCGACGCCTTCGGCCTTGAGCTTCTCGTTGGAGGCGTTTTCCTTGGCGACCCACAGATCACGCTCTTCCAGCTGGGCTTCCTTGGCCAGTTTCTTGACCAGGGTCTGCTGCTCCGGGGTGAGCTTCTCCCAGGTGGTCTTGGACATCAGCAGCGGCTCGGGCAGGATCAGGTGGTGGGTCTGGGTGTAGTACTTGGCCACGCGGAAGTGGTTGTGCTCGAGCAGGGTCGGCGAGTTGTTCTCGGCGCCGTCGATCACGCCGCTCTGCAGGGCGCTGAAGATTTCACCGGTGTCCATGGCGATGCCGTTGCCGCCCATGGCGTTGAGGGTGTCGATGAACAGCGGGTTGCCGATCACGCGGATCTTCATGCCCTTGAGGTCTTCGATCTTGCGCACCGGCTTCTTGGTATAGAGGCTGCGGCTGCCGGCTTCCATCCACGCCAGGCCGACCATGTTGAAGTCGGAGTTGGTGATGGAATCGAGAATTTCCTGGCCGATTTCACCGTCCACCACCTTGCGCATGTGGTCGATGTCGCGGAACACGAACGGCATGTTGAAGACGTTGGTGGCCGGCACCACCGAACCGACCGAGCCCAGGCTGACGCGGGTCAGCTGCACGGCGCCGATCTGGGTCTGTTCGATCACTTCCTTCTCGGAGCCCAGTACGCCACCGGCGAACATGCGCGATTTGATCTCGCCGTTGGTGGCGGTATCGAGTTTCTTGCCGAGGTTTTCCATGGCCACCACGGTCGGGTAACCGGCTGGGTGGATTTCAGCGATCTTCAGGGTGATGTCCGCCTGTGCCAGGCTGGACAGGCCGAGTGCCAGCGGGAGTGCGGCGATGAGCAACTTGCGCTTGAAGTTCATGTGAAGCTCCGTTTTGTTGTTGTTGGTTTGCAGCAGTGTGTAACGTCTGGCGTCCCGCGAATCGCCGGGACCAGGGTTGGTATCAGTGTCCGAACGGGGTTTCTGCAAGGCCACTGACGCCCGGTCGCAGCGCGAATACACCGCCGGCCAGTGGTTGATCGTCCAGGTTGCCGCCCGGGCGAATCGAGGTGACGAACAGGGTGTCCAGATCGGGGCCGCCGAAGGCGCACATGGTCGGCTTTTTCACCGGCACCTCCAGCGAGCGATCGAGGCGCCCGGCCGGGGTGAAGCGGTGAATCAGGCCGGCATCGTTGCCGCAGATCCAGTAGCAGCCGTCGGCGTCCACCGCGGCGCCATCGGGGCGGCCTGGGTAGTCGTTCATGTCGACGAACAGGCGGCGGTTGTGCGGGGTGCCGCTGTCGATGTCGTAGTCGAAGGCCCAGATGGCCTGTACCGAGGGATGCGAGTCGGAGAGGTACATGACGCGGCCGTCCGGGCTGAAGCCCAGGCCGTTGGGCACGATCAGCTCGTCCAGCAGCACCGGCAGGCTGGCCTGGCCGGCGCCGTCATAACGATACAGCGCACCGACATTGGCTCCGGCGGCCATGTCCATCAGCATGCTGCCGATCCAGAAGCGTCCCTGGCGGTCGCAGCGGCCGTCGTTGAAGCGCATCTGTTCGCGGGCGTGGGCGACCTCGACCAGGCGCTCGCCGCTCAGGCGGCCATCGTTGCCCGTGGTCAGTTGGAAAATGCCGCTCTGCATGCCGGCGACCCAGCTGCCATCGGCGCGCTGGGCGATGCAGGCGAGCATTTCGTCGGCTTCCCAGCTCTGCGTGCTGGCATCCGCCAGGTTCCAGCGATACAGCCGCTTGTTGGGGATATCGGCCCAGTACAGGGCCTGATCCCGCGGGCTCCACACCGGGCTTTCGCCCACGGCGTTGCGGGCATCGAGAATCAGTTCGGCTTGCGTGGGCATGTCCGACCTCTTGTTATTGTTATCGAGGGGAAGGGCGCGGCTTCAGTCGTCGCCGAACGGGCCGGCGGCGGTGAAAGCGCCGCCGTGATAGAGCGCATTTGGGTCGTCTGCCGGCACCGGCGGTTGGGCCTCGACCTTGTCGCGGAAGACTTCCGAACTGTCCTTGGGCTGGAAGCCCAGGTGGGCGGCCTTGCTGTTGTCCCACCAGACGGTCTTGTTGGCCGAGGCGCCGTAGACCACGGTGTGGCCGACGTCCGGCGTGGTGAGGCCGCGTTCGATCAGCTGGACCAGGTCGTCGTAGCTGAGCCAGGTGCTCATCATGCGGCGGTTCAGCGGTTCGGTGAACGAGGAGCCGATGCGGATGCTGACCGTCTCGATGCCGTAGCGATCGAAGTAGAAGCTGGCCATGTCCTCGCCGTAGGACTTCGACAGGCCGTAGTAACCATCCGGGCGCCGCGGGGCGTTGGCATCGATGGTGTCGGTCTGTTTGTGGAAGCCGATGACATGGTTGGAGCTGGCGAAGATCACGCGTTTGACGCCATGGCGACGCGCGGCTTCGTAGATATGGAACACACCGCTGATGTTGGGGCCGAGGATTTCCTCGAACGGCCGCTCCACCGAGACGCCACCGAAGTGCAGGATGGCGTCGACCCCTTCAACCAGTTGGTGAACGGCCTGTTTGTCGGCCAGATCGCAGATCTGCACTTCGATGTGCGGGCCTTCGGCCGGCGCCATTTCGGCAATGTCGGAAAGACGCAGAATCTCGGTCAGTGGCTGCAGGCGCTCGCGCAGCACCTTGCCCAATCCGCCTGCCGCGCCAGTGAGCAGCAGGCGATGGAAGGGCGGTTGCGCATTGGAAGTGGTAGTCATGGCGGAAGCGGTCTCTGGTTTGTTTTTATGGAGAGCTTGTTATCGGTTGTCGTATGACGTGAGAGGATTATCAACAGCCTCCGATTGTGCTGTCAACGCGACGCCGTAAAAAACCTCGGCAATCCATCTGGTATGCCAGAAACCGCCGGGGTGGTGCGTTTGCGCATGGTTTTGCGCAATCTCGACATCCAGGAAATGACTGGTTGGTCACGGGCATTTATCGATAGTCAGCGCTGCTTCGAGCGAGGACTTTTGCAAACCCTTGGCGTATAAAAGGTCGCAGGGGGGATGGTTTTAGTTATTGTCGTACGATAACGTATCTCTACAGCCAGCGGCTGCCTCTTTCCACATGCGCTACAGGTGTTCGAAGAATGACCCCACAAGAATTAAAAACCGTCCTCTCCTCCGGTCTGCTGTCCTTCCCGCTGACCGATTTCGATGCCCAAGGCGAGTTCAATCCTGAAGGCTACGTGCGCCGCCTCGAATGGCTGGCCCCGTACGGCGCCACCGCCCTGTTCGCTGCCGGCGGCACCGGTGAGTTCTTCTCCCTGGCCGCTGACGAGTATTCGTCGGTGATCAAGACCGCCGTCGACACCTGCGCAGGCAGCGTACCGATTCTCGCCGGCGTCGGCGGTTCCACCCGTCAGGCCATCCAGTATGCACAGGAAGCCGAGCGCCTGGGCGCCAAGGGCCTGCTGCTGCTGCCGCATTACCTGACCGAAGCCTCCCAGGAAGGCGTGGCCGCCCATGTCGAGCAGGTCTGCAAATCGGTGAAGATCGGCGTGGTGGTCTACAACCGCAACGTCTGCCGCCTGACCGCGCCGCTGCTCGAGCAGTTGGCCGAGCGCTGCCCGAACCTGATCGGCTACAAGGATGGCCTGGGCGATATCGAGTTGATGGTGTCGATCCGTCGTCGCCTGGGTGATCGCTTCAGCTACCTCGGCGGCCTGCCGACCGCGGAAGTCTATGCCGCGGCCTACAAGGCCCTGGGCGTGCCGGTCTACTCCTCGGCGGTGTTCAACTTCATCCCGAAAACCGCGATGGACTTCTACCACGCCATCGCCAAGGACGATCACGCCACCGTCGCCAAGATCATCGACGACTTCTTCCTGCCGTACCTGGACATCCGTAACCGCAAGGCCGGTTACGCCGTGAGCATCGTCAAGGCCGGTGCCAGGATCTCCGGTTACGATGCCGGTCCGGTCCGCGCGCCGCTGACCGATCTGCTGCCCGACGAGTACGAGAAGCTGGCTGCGCTGATCAAGGCGCAAGGCGCGCAATAAGCGTCTGCCCGTTACTCGAAAAGGCCGCTGTTTACAGCGGCCTTTTCCTATTGTGGGGGAGGGGAGCCCCGTGGATGGGGCGGGCCCGCGTAGGTGGAACCGCTCAAAGGTAAAAGGCCTCACCTCCATGACCTGACCCATACGCCTGAGCGACAGGCCGACCCCTCATGGGAGCAGGCCATGCCCGCGATGGGATTCGATGGGCAACTGCGTGTCTCGGCACAGCTCGATGCCCGTAATACTGGTAGCAGGTGCGCCTAGATGTCACGTGCATGGCGTGCGCCCGCGAAAACGCTGCATTGTGCGGCCCCTGCCGTTCCCGCAGAGCATCCGAATATAGTCGGGCAATCGTAAAAACCGACTTCATCAGGCTTGGCTTTTTTATGGTTGTACGATAACGTATGACTTCATCTGGTCGCTAACGGCCCCTAACGTTTTCCTCCAAGGGTGTAAGAAGAATGACTCCACAAGAATTAAAAACCGTCCTCTCCTCCGGTCTGCTGTCCTTCCCGCTGACCGACTTCGATGCAGCAGGTGAATTCAACCCCGCAGGTTATGTGCGCCGCCTGGAGTGGCTGGCTCCCTACGGCGCCACCGCGCTGTTCGCCGCGGGCGGTACCGGTGAGTTCTTCTCCCTGGCCGCTGACGAGTATTCGTCGGTGATCAAGACCGCCGTCGACACCTGCGCAGGCAGCGTGCCGATCCTCGCCGGCGTCGGCGGCTCCACCCGCCAGGCCATCCAGTACGCACAGGAAGCCGAGCGCCTGGGCGCCAAGGGCCTGCTGCTGCTGCCGCACTACCTGACCGAAGCCTCCCAGGAGGGCGTCGCCGCTCACGTCGAGCAGGTCTGCAAATCGGTGAAGATCGGCGTGGTGGTCTATAATCGCAACGTCTGCCGCCTGAACGCGACCCTGCTCGAGCAACTGGCCGAGCGTTGCCCGAACCTGATCGGCTACAAGGACGGCCTGGGCGATATCGAGCTGATGGTGTCGATCCGTCGCCGTCTGGGCGAGCGCCTGACCTACCTGGGTGGCCTGCCGACCGCCGAAGTCTACGCCGCGGCCTACAGGGCCCTGGGCGTGCCGGTCTATTCCTCGGCGGTGTTCAACTTCATCCCGAAAACCGCGATGGACTTCTACCACGCCATTGCCCGTGAAGATCACGCCACCGTTGGCAAGATCATCGACGACTTCTTCCTGCCGTACCTGGACATCCGTAACCGTAAATCCGGTTATGCGGTGAGCATCGTCAAGGCGGGCGCCAAGATCGCCGGTTACGACGCCGGTCCGGTTCGCGCCCCGCTGACCGAGCTGCTGCCGGACGAATACGAGAAGCTGGCGGCGCTGATCGACGCCCAGGGCGCTCAGTAAGTCCCGGCGCTCGTTGCCCAAGAAGGCCACTGTTTACAGTGGCCTTTTGCATCGTGGGGCAGGGCAGCCTCTGGTTTATCACCGGGGGCGAAGAGCTGAGCGCTTGTGGTAGCGGGCGGGGACGCCTAGTCCATGCCCGCGATGGGCTGATGGGGTGCACCCTACACAGCCGATTACCGCCACTCTCTGGTTGCCGCCTGAGTGGCTGGTTAAGATGGGTGATCCTCCACGCAACTGCGGCCCGTCATGGCAAAGAAATCTCGCGCTTCATCTTCCTCCACGCCTGCGAGCAAGGGTGCGAGCGTGACGCTGATCGACGTGGCCAAGGTGGCCGGCGTTTCGCCGATCACCGTGTCCCGCGCTCTGCACCGGCCCGAGGTGGTCAGCGAAAGCGCCCGCAAGAAGGTGCTCGAAGCGGTGCGGGTGACCGGCTACGTGCCGAACATGCTGGCGGGCGGCCTGGCCTCTAACAAGAGCCGGCTGGTGGCGATTTTCGTGCCGACCATCGCCCACTCGATCTTCGCCGAAACCGTGCAATCGCTGATGGATCACCTGACCACCGCGGGCTACCAGACCATGATCGGCCTGACCGGTTATTCGGCCGAGCAGGAAGAGCGCTTGCTGGGCGCGGTGCTTGGTCGGCGCCCCGATGGCATCGTGCTGACCGGCACCCTGCACACCGAGGAGAGCCGGCTGCGCCTGCAGGCGGCGGGCATTCCAGTGGTCGAGGCCTGGGACCTGGGCGCATCGCCCATCGACATGCAGGTGGGCTTCTCCCACGAGAGGGTCGGCCAGGCGATTGCCGATCACCTGCATGGCAAGGGCTATCGCCGCTTCGCCATCGTTTCGGTCGACGATTCCCGGGCACTCAAGCGCGGCAGCAGCGTGATCGACCAGCTCAAGACGCTGGGCATCGACGAGGTACCCATGGCCGTGCTGGCGGCGCCGGCCACCTTGCAAAGCGGCAGGGAAGGGCTGCGTCAGCTGCTTGCCGACGGGCATGCCCCGCAGGTGATCGTCTGCAGCTCGGACACCGTGGCCCAGGGCATCCTTGCAGAGGCGGCGAGCCGAGGTATCGAGGTGCCCGGCCAACTGGCCGTCATGGGCTTCGGTGATCTGTCCAGTGCGGCCCATCTTCATCCAGCGCTGTCGACGGTGAACGTCGATGGCCGGCGCATGGGCAGGCAGGTTGCCAGCGCGCTGCTGCAGCGGTTTCGCGAGGGGGGTGAGCAGGAACCGGTGCGTCTGGATACCGGCTTCACGCTGATCGATCGCGAAACCACCTGACCTGGATCGGCCTCTTATCGGACAACTGACAACGTAGCGATAATTTGCTTGAATGATTGCGCAATCATAGTAAAGTCGGTCGTGTAGCGAACTGCGTGGCGCCGTATTCAATGCCGCATTGATTGCGCAATCATCGATTGCCGATCTGCGAGCCAGGCGCCGTCAGCCAATAAGGATAATAAAGCCGTGAAAAACAGTATCCGCACGTCCTCTCCAGGCCCCGACACGGGCCCTATTCGCCTGTCCCCGTCTGCGTCCAACGCCACGAGACCCTACCCGGGTGTCGCGACGGCTGCTGCCACGAGCTAGCCGGCCAGATACAGCTCCGTTTTCAGACTTCATGACCCCGCCCCCGGGCGGCTGGCGCGTCCGCACGCGCTTGTCAGCAATAAAAATAACATCGAGGTGAGATCTCCATGGGAGACACAAAGAAAACCCACGTCCGTTACCTGATACTGCTGATGCTGTTTCTGGTGACCACCATCAACTACGCCGACCGCGCCACCATTTCCATCGCAGGCTCCAGCATGCAGAAGGATCTGGGCATCGATGCGGTCACCCTCGGCTATATCTTTTCCGCCTTCGGCTGGGCCTATGTGATCGGGCAGATCCCGGGTGGCTGGCTGCTCGACCGCTTCGGCTCCAAGCGCGTGTACGCCGCCGGCATCTTCATCTGGTCGCTGTTCACCCTGCTGCAGGGCTTCGTCGGCATGATGCCGGTGGCCTGGGCCGTGGTGACCCTGTTCGTGCTGCGCTTCATGGTCGGCTTCGCCGAAGCGCCGTCCTTCCCGGGTAACGCCCGTATCGTCGCGGCCTGGTTCCCGACGGCCGAGCGCGGCACCGCCTCGGCGATCTTCAACTCGGCGCAGTATTTCGCCACCGCGCTGTTCGCGCCGCTGATGGGCTGGATCGTCTACGCCTTCGGCTGGGAGCACGTGTTCGTGGTCATGGGCGTGCTGGGCATCGTCTTCGCCGGCATCTGGATGAAGACCATCTACAACCCCAAGGAACACCCGCGCATCAGTGCCGCCGAGGTCGACCACATCGCCAGCAACGGCGGCCTGGTCGACATGGACCAGTCCAAGGGCAGCGGCGGGCCGAAGTGGCACTACATCACCCAGCTGCTGACCAACCGCATGATGGTCGGCGTGTACCTGGGGCAGTACTGCATCAACGCCATCACCTATTTCTTCCTCACCTGGTTCCCGGTCTACCTGGTGCAGGAGCGCGGCATGACCATTCTCAAGGCCGGCTTCATCGCCTCCCTGCCGGCAATCATGGGGTTCGTCGGCGGCGTGCTCGGCGGGGTGATCTCCGACTGGCTGCTGCGCCGTGGCCATAGCCTGACCCTGGCGCGCAAGCTGCCCATCGTCTGCGGCCTGATGCTGTCGACCAGCATGGTGCTGTGCAACTACGTGTCGGCCGAATGGATGGTGGTCGGTTTCATGACCCTGGCCTTCTTCGGCAAGGGGCTCGGTGCCCTCGGCTGGGCCGTGGTCTCGGATACCTCGCCCAAGCAGATCGCGGGGCTGTCCGGTGGCCTGTTCAACACCTTCGGCAATATCGCCTCGATCACCACGCCCATCGTCATCGGCTACATCATCAGCGCCACCGGCTCGTTCAAGTGGGCACTGGTGTACGTCGGCGCCAACGCCCTGGTCGCGGTGTTCAGCTACCTGTTCATCGTCGGTCGCATTCAGCGCGTGGTGCTGAAGGATGAAAACGGCCAGGCGCTCGGCGAGCAGGCTTCGCCTGCACCGGCAACCTGACCGCCAGCGGCCTCGCCGGGCAGGCGAGGCCGCAACCGTGTTTCTACAACAAGAAAAGGATTAGCCCATGGACCTCATTCAGCATCAGGACTCCCCGCGATACATCCGCCTGCATCCCGATGACAACGTCGGTGTGGTGGTCAACGAACAGGGGGTGGCGGCCGGTGGCCGTTTCGCCGATGGCCTGGCGGCACTGGAAGGCATACCCCAGAGCCACAAGGTGTCGCTGGTGGCGATTCCCGAAGGCGGCAGCGTGGTGCGCTACGGGGAAGTGATCGGCTACGCCCTCGATCCCATTCCTGCCGGCACCTGGGTGACCGAGGCGCTGTTGCGCATGCCCGAGCCGCCGGTGCTGGACAACCTGCCCAAGGCGACCATCGAGGCACCGACGCCCGAACCGCTGGAAGGCTACACCTTCGAAGGCTTCCGCAACGCCGACGGCAGCGTCGGCACGCGCAACATCCTCGGCGTGACCACCACGGTGCAGTGCGTGGTCGGCGTGCTCGACCACTGCGTCGAGCGCGTGCGCAAGGAAATCCTGCCCAGGTACCCGAACGTCGACGACGTGGTGCCGCTGTCGCACAGCTACGGCTGCGGCGTGGCGATCAACGCGCCGGACGCGGTGGTGCCGATCCGCACCCTCTACAACATCAGCCGCAACCCCAACCTGGGCGGCCAGGCGCTGGTGATCAGCCTGGGCTGCGAGAAATTGCAGGCCCATCAGCTGATGGACGGTGATGCCCTGACCTGTGGCCAGGACGAGGAACAATGGCTGTTCCGCCTGCAGGATTCGGGCACCGGCTTCGCCGGCATGATCGAGCAGATCATGGGCATGATCGAGGATCGCCTGAAGGTGCTCGACCAGCGTCGCCGGGAAACCGTGCCGGCCAGCGAACTGGTGGTGGGCATGCAGTGCGGCGGCAGTGACGCCTTCTCGGGCATCACCGCCAACCCGGCGCTGGGCGTGGCGGCCGACCTGCTGGTGCGGGCCGGCGCCACCGTGATGTTCTCCGAGAACACCGAGGTGCGTGACGGCATCCATCTGCTGACGCCGCGCGCCTCGACCGTCGAAGTGGCCGATGCGCTGATCCGCGAGATGGACTGGTACGACCGCTACCTGGAGCGGGGCATGGCCGATCGTAGCGCCAACACCACGCCGGGCAACAAGAAGGGCGGGCTGAACAATATCGTCGAAAAGGCCATGGGCTCCATCGCCAAGTCCGGCAACAGCCCGATCGCCGGGGTGGTCTCGCCCGGCGAGCGGATCCGCGGCAAGGGCCTGTGGTTCTGCGCCACGCCGGCCAGCGACTTCATCTGTGGCACCCTGCAACTGGCCGCCGGCATGAACCTGCACATCTTCACCACCGGGCGCGGTACGCCCTACGGCCTGTCCATGGTGCCGGTGATCAAGGTGGCCACCCGCACCCAGCTGGCCGAGCGCTGGCCGGACCTGATCGACGTGGATGCCGGGCAGATCACCTCGGGGCGCATGAGCCTGGATGAGATGGGCTGGCACATCTTCCAGCTCTATCTGGATGTCGCCAGTGGCAGGAAACAGACCTGGGCGGAGAAGCATCGCCTGCACAACGACTTGGTGCTGTTTAACCCGGCCCCAGTCACCTGAGAACCCGCCCCAAGTCAGCTGCGCGTCGGCCCTGCGGCGTTAAAAACAGGCTCGGAAGCCGCTTGCGGCTAACGCGCTTTAGCGCGGCTCTGAGGGAGCGAGCGGAGCGAGTCATGCTCATGTACACCAGTACAGTCGGACGCGACCCCGGCCACTTCCTCGCCTGTTTTTGCGGGGCCGCCTAGGCCTTGCAGGGCTCCAGCTCGCAAGACTTGAAGCGGATTCTTTCTGAGGAGAATCCCGAGCCGCGTTGCTTTCGCCCGTGCCGGGGCAGGTATCATCCGCACTTCGATATCCACGACAGGAGAGCCGCATGAGTCGTCCAACCGTGCTTCAGGTCGGTCGTTTTCCGCCGCGTTTCAATGAGCGCCTGCAGCGCGACTATCAGTTGATCCGCCTGTGGGAGCAGAAGGATTTCCTTACCGAGCGCGGCGCCGAGGTCGAGATCGTCGTCACCTCGGCGCGTTACGGTTGCTCGGCCGAGCAACTGGCGCAGATGCCCAACCTCAAGGCGATCTGCAGTTTTGGCGTTGGTTACGACTCGATTGCCGTCGAGGAGGCCAAGGCCCGCGGCATCCTGATCAGCACCACGCCGGACGTGCTCAACGAGTGCGTGGCCGACACCGCCATCGGCCTGATCATCGACACCGCCCGGCAGTTCGCCGCGTCCGATCAACACGTGCGCCAAGGCAAATGGCTCAAGGGCCAGTACCCCTTGACCCGCAAGGTCAGCGGCAAGAAGCTCGGTATCGTCGGCTTCGGGCGAATCGGCAAGGAGATCGCCAAGCGCGCCGCCGGTTTCGATATGGATATCCGCTACCACAATCGCCGGCCTGACCCGAGCACCGATCATGGCTACGAGGCCGATCTCAGGGGCCTGGCCGGCTGGGCCGACTTTCTGGTGCTGGCCTGCCCGGGCGGTGCGTCCACCCATCACCTGATCGATGCCGAGGTGCTCGCCGCCCTGGGCGCCGAGGGCATCCTGGTCAACATCGCCCGCGGCAGCGTGGTGGACGAGCAGGCGCTGGTCGCGGCGCTGCAGGCCGGCACGCTGGGTGGCGCAGGGCTGGATGTATTCGAAGACGAGCCGCGGGTACCCGAGGCACTGTTCGACATGCCCAACGTGGTGCTCTTGCCCCACGTGGGCAGTGCCACCGAGGAAACCCGGCTGGCCATGGAGAACCTGGTGTTCGATAATCTCGATGCTTTCATCGAGCGTGGTGAGGTGATCACTGCGCTTTGACCGAATAGGCGAATCGTCCCCGCGACTTCGCTTATACGCGCCGGGCCACAAGCCCGACCGCGGTTTCTACCCTCGAGCGTCACCCGGTGCGCCACAAGCGCACCGGGCTCTTCGAATCTGCTTAAGCCCTGTCATGGGAAAGTTTCGCGCGCATGGCGCGCTCCCACAGGATTTTGCCCGCCCGGTCGTTGCAACCAGATCCCGAGTACCTGTCAGCCCAGCGTGGCCTCGCGCCGTGCGATGAACGCCATCATGGTCTGGTTGCCATCGAGAATGTCGTTGCAGATAGCCTGACGTGCCGCTGCGCCGTCACCGTTCTGCAGGGCATGAAACACTTCCCAGTGGTGCTCGATGGCCATGCGCTCGTTGAAGTCGCCATAGGCCCGGGCGATCAGCGGCCCGGTGCGCATCCACAGGCTGTCGAGCATATCGCGCAGCAGCGGCATGCCGGCGATATCGGCCAGGGCGAAGTGGAAGGCCTGGTTGAGCTTCAGCGCCGCGATCAGGTCGCCGCTGTGCACCGCCTTCAGGTTGTCGCGGATCGTGCGTTCGAGCATCTGCAGCTGTTCGGCGGTCACCTTGCCGGCTGCGGTTTGCGCCGCCAGGCCTTCGAGTGCCAGGCGGATGCTGCGGATTTCCGCGTACTGCTCCTGGGTCAGCACCGGCACGCGGATGTCGCGCGGGGTCTTGAGGATAAGCGCCTTTTCCTTCGCCAACTGCAGGATGGCGTCGCGCACCGGCGTGACGCTGGTGCCCAGTTGCTCGGCCAGGTCACGGATGCGCAGGCGATCGTCGGGCTGGAAGCGGCCGGTGATCAATGCCTCGCGCAGCAGGGCGTAAACGCCACTACCCAGGTAGGCGTGGTTGAGACCGTCGATGGGGTATTTCATGGAGGTGGCTTCCGGGGCGCGGGCCGGGCGATTCTACCTGGCGCCACCTCACACGTGCTGGCCACCGTTGACGTGGATTTCCGCCCCGTTGACGTAGGTCGCTCCAGAGGTGCAGAGAAAGTACACCAGCGAGGCGACTTCCTCGGGTTTGCCCAGGCGATGCATGGGAATGTCGCGTTCGACGATCTGCTCGGTGCCCGAAGAGAGGATCGAGGTGTCGATCTCGCCCGGTGCGATGGCATTGACGCGCACCCCGTGACAGCCGAATTCGTGGGCCATCTCCCGGGTCAGCGCCGCCAGCCCGGCCTTGGAGGCGGCGTAGGCGGACCCGGCGAAAGGGTGCACCCGAGACCCGGCGATGGAGGTGACGTTGATGATGCTGCCCTGGGCCGCCTTCAGTTCTTCGAACAGGCCGCGGGCGAGCAGGGCGGTGGAGAACAGGTTGACGTTGAATACCTTGGTCCAGGTCGCGTAGTCACTGCCCAGCACGCCAAGGCGCTGGCCATCCTCGCCCTTGGGCGACACCCCGGCATTGTTGACCAGCGCATCCAGGCGCCCGCCGAGTTTCTCGCGGATCAGCGGCAGGCTCTCCTGCAAATGCTCGATGTCTTCCAGGTCCAGGTGAATGTGGTTGAGCTTGCCCTCGGCCCACGGGCACTCGCTGACCCAGTCATGCCGCGAGGCGGTGAAGACTCGCCAGCCCGCTGCATGGAAGTGTTTGACCGTGGCGTGGCCGATGCCGCGGCTGGCACCGGTCAGCAACAGGGTTTTCGAGTGGCTCATGGCGGTTCTCCGCAGGGGGCAATGGCTGTGGCAACGGATGGATCATGGCGCAGCTGCATTTATGATGCATCATGTTTTTCAAGGTGCTTTAATGGCTCGCCCTAGCAGACAGGTTAGATAGCCCGCCAAAGGCCTTCGGTTCCATCGTTCGCAGAGCCGACGAGGCCGTGGCGATGGCAGCTGGCGTTGGGCCTCGCGAGGTAGCTGGATATGTCACCGAATACCCAGGTTGTGCATGACCCCCTGCTGCAGGCGCAGCCCGCGCAGGTCAGCGCGGTGCGCGCCGCCATCATCGCCTGCGAGCGCTTTGGCGCGTTGGGTAGCGCTCGCCCCCTGGCCGGTGAGCGTGACCTGAATTTCCAGCTGACCTGCGCCGATGGCTCAGCGTATCTATTGAAGATTTCCCACCCGCTGGAAACCCCCCAGGTGGTGGATTTCCAGAACCAGGCGCTGCTGCAGATCCAGCGCGCCGATCCCGAGTTGCCGGTACAGCGGGTGTATCCGGCGCGCGATGGCCGCTACCAGGCGCTGGTCGATATCGACGGCCAGAGCATGCTGGTGCGCCTGCTGTCGTTCATCGATGGGCGACCGCTGCATCAGGTTGGCGGGCGCAGCGCCGCGTTGCGCCATAACCTGGGCGAGGCCATGGCGCGGCTGGACAGGGCGCTGGCCGACTATCGGCATCCGGCATCGGGGCACGAGCTGCTCTGGGACATGCAGCAGGCCGCCCGGCTGCGGCCACTGCTGGCGCATATCGCCGATCAGTCGTTGAGCGCGCTGGTCGGCGAGGCGCTGGACGCCTTCGAGGCAGAGGCCTTGCCGCGTTATCCGAGGTTGCGCCGGCAGGTGATCCACAACGACCTCAACCCCCACAACGTCATCGTCGACCCCCGGCAGCCGGAGCGCGTGTTGAACATTCTCGATTTCGGCGACATGGTCGAGGCGCCGCTGATCAACGAGGTCGGCGTGGCGGCCGCCTACCAGCTGGGCCACCAGGGCGACGTGCTGGCGCCGGCCCTGGATTTCGTGGCCGCCTACCACCGGCGCAACCCGCTGCACGAGGACGAGCTGGATATCCTTGGCGTGTTGATCGCCACGCGGCTGGTGATGACCATCGGCATCACCGCCTGGCGTGCCAGCCTGCATCCGCAGAACCGCGACTACATCCTGCGCAACGTGCCCCAGGCCAGCGCCAGCCTGCGTGGGCTGGCGGCTATCGAGCCGGCGGTGGTGCGCCAACGTATCCAGCAAGCCTGCCGGGGAGCCTCTTAGCCATGAGCATGATCAACGGCTTCAAGGCGGCGGATGCCGAACGGCTGAGTGAAACGGAGCGCCGGCTGATCGCGCGCCGCGAGCGGCTGCTCGGGCCGGCCTACCGGCTGTTCTACGAACGCCCGCTGCACACCGTGCGCGGTGAGGGCGTGTGGCTGTACGACGCCGCCGGGCGGCGTTACCTGGATGCCTACAACAATGTGGCGTCCATCGGCCACTGCCACCCGCGGGTGGTGCAGGCGATCGCCGCGCAGGCGGCGCTGCTCAATACCCACACCCGCTACCTGCAGGAAGGCATTCTCGATTATGCCGAGCAACTGCTGGCGACCTTTCCGGCCGGGCTGGCGCAGGTCATGTTCACCTGCACCGGCAGCGAGGCCAACGACCTGGCCCTGCGTATCGCCCGGCACTACACCGGCGGTACGGGCGTGATCATCACCCGGTTCGCCTATCACGGGGTGACCGGCGATATTTCCGCGCTGTCGCCATCGCTCGGCGCCAGCATCCAGCTTCCTGCCCATGCTCGTACCGTGCGCGCCCCGGATGTCTATCGCCTCGGGCCCGAGGCGGGCAAGCTGTTCGCCGAGGACGTGCGTGCCGCCATCGCCGACCTGCGCGCCCAGGGCATCAAGCCGGCGGCGCTGCTGATCGACGGCATCTTCGCCAGCGATGGCATCTTCGCAGGGCCCGCAGGCTGCATCGCCGAAGCGGTGGCCATAGCCCAGGCCGAAGGGCTGCTGTACATCGCCGATGAAGTACAGTGCGGCTTTGCCCGTACCGGCTCGCACCTGTGGGGGTTCCAGCGCCATGGCGTGCAACCGGATCTGGTCAGCCTCGGCAAGCCCATGGGCAATGGCCAGCCGATCGCCGGCGTGGTGGTGCGCCCCGAGGTGCTCGAACCCTTTGGCCGCAGCCTGCGCTACTTTAACACCTTTGGCGGCAACCCGGTGTCCTGCGCCGCTGGCCAGGCGGTGCTGGACGTGATCCGCGACGAAGGCCTGCAGCAGCGTTCGGCGCAGATCGGTGGCTATTTGCTGGCCGGCATCCGCCAGTTGGCGCAGCGCCACGAACTGATCGGCGATGTACGCGGGGCGGGGATGTTTATCGGTGTCGAGCTGGTCAGTGATCGGGCCAGCAAGGCGCCGGCGGCCGACCAGGCCAGGCGGGTGGTCAACGGCATGCGCGAACGCGGGGTGCTGATCAGCGCGGCCGGGCCGCTGGAGAACATCCTGAAGATTCGACCCCTGCTGGCGTTCGAGCGGGAGCATGCCGATCTGCTGATCGCCGTGCTGGATGAAGCCTTGCTCGCCCTGGCGTGACGCCGCGGTTCAAAACAGGCCCAGCCTCATCAGGGCGTTTTCTCGCTCAGGCGCCCGGCGCGCTGTCCAGCGCCTTGCAACTGGCCGCGTAGTTCTGCCGGCAGGCGCTCTGGAACAGGCGGCGGGCCTGGTTGGGGTCGCGCTCGACGCCATCGATGCCGCGCATGTAGAGGTTGCCGAGAATATGCTGAGCCATGGGATTACCGCTACTGGCGGACTGGTTCAGGTACTTGAGCATGGCAGGCGGGTTGCGGAATTCCGGGTTGTCACGGCCGGTGTAGAGGTAGGCCAGGCTGACGGCTGCCTCGGCATGGCCGCGATCGGCCGCCTGTTTCCACCAGTATTCGGCCTGCTTGAGGTCCTTCTGGGGTTTGCCGACGAAGTAGAAGCTGCCCAGCTTGAACTGACTGTCCAGATCGCCGCGCTGCGCCAGCTCGCTCAGGCGCCGGATGTCGCCGTCGACGGCCTGCTGTTCGGATGACACGGTGGCGGGCGTGCCCGGGGTTGCGGGCGCCTTGCTTTCGTCGCGGTTGGCGCAGCCGGCGAGCAGGACGATGCAGCTGGCGAGCAGCAGGGGAGTGGTCAGTGCGGACAGTTGGATCATGTAGGGCTCCAGATAGACGACCCGCGCTTCGTGGCTGATAGCGGTCAGGGAGCCGTCAGTGCTTCGATTGTTGTCGATCTTCGACCGGCTTGCTGGCAAACGGTTCGCCCCGGCGAACAGATCCTGCTTGGAGGGGTGAAAATATTCGTGTATTTTTTCATGAAATAATCATCCGATAATTTCATCGCATGTACATGCAAGCCTCCGGGCACCTCGCCACCTACTATGCAGGCTGCTACCCAGGCTCGCTCCCCGAGCGTGCTGGTCTGGAGGGTGATCTTGACTGCGATGCGGTGATCGTCGGCGCCGGCTTCAGCGGCCTGCATTGTGCTCTGCGCCTGGCCAGAGCCGGCAAGCGTGTGGTGGTGCTGGAGGCCAGCCGCGTGGCCTGGGCCGCCTCCGGGCGCAATGGCGGGCAGGCGCTGCTGGGCTGGTCGTGCGACATGCCGCCACTGGAAAAGGCCCTTGGCCTGCAGGGCGCCCGCCAGCTGTGGGACAGCATGTGCTGGGCCGCCGAGGAGTTGCGCGGATTGCCGGCGCGCCACGGTTTCGAGGTCGATTACCGGGTCGGCAGCTTGTGGACGGCGGTGCTGCCGCGCCGCGTCGCCCAGTTGCGCGAGGCGCAGCACGAGGCGCTGCACAAGTGGGGCTATCACGACCTGCGGCTGATCGAAGGCGCCGAGCTGCGTGAGTGGGTCGACAGTCCGCGTTACGTTGCGGCCCTGCATGATGCACGCGGCGCCCACCTGAATCCGCTCAAACTGGCCCAGGGGCTGGCCACGGCCGTCGAGCAGCATGACGGCCGTATCTTCGAACGGACCCGCGCCCTGGCCTACGAAACCCTGCCGCACGGCTATCGGGTGCGCACCCCGCAGGGCGAGGTGCGCGCCGAGGTGCTGATCCTGGCCTGCAACGCCTACCTCGATAAGCTGGATCCATCACTGTCGCAACGGCTACTGCCGGTGGGCTCCTACCAGGTGGCCACAGCCGTGCTCGACCCGCAGCTGGCACGCTCGCTGCTGCCCCATGACAGCTGCGTGATCGACAACCAGTTCGTGCCCGACTATTTCCGCGTGACGCCGGACCATCGCCTGCTGTTCGGTGGCGGCTGCACCTATCTCGGCGGTTTGCCGGAGGACGTGCCCGCGGCGACACGGCCCTATCTGGAGCGGGTATTTCCCCAGCTCAAGGGTGTCGCCATCGATTACGGCTGGGGCGGGCACATCGACGTGACCATGAAGCGCACCCCGGATGTCGGTCGTCAGGGGCAGCGTTACTGGCTGCAGGGTTTTTCCGGGCACGGCGTACTGCCGACCCTGGCCGCGGCGCGGGCAGTGACCGACGCGATTCTTGGCGATGAACAGCTGCTGGCCCTGTATCAGCGCATCGGCAATCCGCGCTTTCCGGGCGGCGCCTGGCTGGCGGCGCCGCTGGAAGCGGCGGGCAAGGCCTGGTATCGGCTGCGTGACTATTTATGAAGGGCTCCACCGGCATGGACATGCAGGAAGAAATCGAAGGCCTCGCGATCCTCATCCGCGACCTGCGCAAGCACAAGAACCTCACGCTCGGCGAGCTGGCTGCGCGCATCGGCCGCTCGGTGGGTTTCCTGTCCCAGGTCGAGCGCGGCCTGTCCAGGCCGACCGTGGCGGACCTGACCGCCATCAGTGAAACCCTCGGGGTGTCGACCACCTATTTCTACAGCCTGGAAAAGCCCCGGGCCTTGCCGTGGGTCACCCGCCCGGGCGAACGTCGCACCCTGTATTACGCCGGCGGCATCACCGATGTGCTGGCCTCGCCGAGCATGGCGGCCGGCTTCTCCATGCTGGAAAGCCACCTGGCGCCCGGCGCGACCAGTGGCCAGGGGCACCTGAACGACAGCTCGGAGCAAGGCGGCTTCGTGCTCGAAGGCCAGCTGAGCATCTGGCTGGATGACCAGCCGGAGCCGGTGACGCTCGGCCCCAACGACAGCTTCCAGTTGCCGCCGCACAGCCAGTTTCGCTACGCCAACCTTACCGACCAGCCCGCACGGGTACTCTGGGTGTTCCGCTAGGCGGGCACAGGAATCTCATATGACCTTCACAAGCCTGTCCGACGAAGTTCGCGCCTTTCGCGCCGCTCACCCCGAGGTGCGTTATGTCGACCTGATCTGCCTGGACATTCCCGGGCACTTCTATGGCAAGCGTTACCCCATCGACATGTTGGAAAAAGTCGCCGCCGGTAGCCTGCTCAAGTTGCCGCAGAACTGCGTGCTGCTCGGTGCCCAGGGCGGCCTGCACGAGATCGGTGACTACTGCTTCCATGATGGCGACCCGGACGCCACGCGGCGGCTGATCCCCGGTACGCTGAAACCGGTGCGCTGGGAGCAGCAGCCGCTGGGGCAGATGCTGATCAGCTCCGATGGCACCGAGTCGCCCATCGAGTTCGAGCCCCGGGAAGTGCTGGCCCGGGTGCTGGCGCGCCTGGCCGCCAAGGGCATGCACCCGGTGGTGGCCTTCGAACTGGAGTTCTACCTGTTCGACCGGGCCCTGAAGGAGGGCATGCCGCAATACCCGCGTGACCCGCTGTGCGGCGATGAGGACGACCAGCCCAACCTGCATATCGAGCGCCTGTCGCGTTTTTCCCCGGTGCTGCACGAGATCGTCGAGGTGGCCAATGAGCAGGGCATCGACGCCAACGTGATCACCGCGGAGATCGGCCCCGGGCAGTTCGAGATCAATTTCGGCCATTGCGAAGATGGCCTGCAGGCCGCCGACTGGGCGGCGCTGTTCACCCGGCTGACCCGTGGCGTCGCGCTCAAGCACGGCCATCGCGCCAGTTTCATGAGCAAACCCTACCTGGATGCGCCGGGCAGCGGCATGCATGTGCACGTCAGCCTGTATGACCGGCAGGGCAAAAACCTGCTGGCGCCTGACGACGGCCGGCCGCTGCGCCACGCCGTAGCCGGTTGCCTGGACTGGTTGCCGCACTGCATGCCGATCTTCGCGCCGCACCACAACGCCTATCGCCGCTACGGCTCGCGGGTGAACGCCGCCAGCCGCGCCAGCTGGGGCTACGAGGACCGCGATGCCTGCGTGCGGATTCCCGACTCCGATGCGCGCAACCTGCGTATCGAGCATCGCCTGGCCGGCGCCGATGCCAACCCGTATCTGGTGCTGGCGGCGATTCTGGGCGCTATGGAGCATGGCCTCGAACAACGTGCCGAGCCTATCGCACCGCTGAACGAGAACCGTCAGAGCGGCATCGACTTTCCCATGGACATGCTTGCGGCGGTGGCGCAGATGCGCCATCACCCGGCCGTCAATGCGGGGCTCGGTGAGGAGTTCGTGATGGTGTACTGCGAGAATAAACGACAGGATCACCTGGCGTTCATGGAGCATATCAATGCCCGCGAGTACCGCTGGTTCCTCTGAGTGTGGCGCCGCTATAGATAGAAAAACCCGCCAATGGCGGGTTTTTCTATGGGCAGCGGTTAGCGGAACAGCGACCAGCTCACCGCGTAGTCGTTGAACCCCAGACCCCACAGGGCCACGGTCAGGGCCAGCAGCAGCTCCAGCACCAGCACGCCGATGGCCAGGGTGCCACCGGAGATGGTCAGGCCCTCGTTGACCGGGATGCGCAGGAACGCCGGCATGCCCACGTAGAGCAGACGCGCGCTGTAGGCCAGCGCGACGATGCCGACCGCCAGCAGCAACCAGGCTTTCGGGTAGAGCAGGGCGATACCGGCGATGAACAGCGGCGTGGCCACGTAGCCTGCGAAGATGATGCAGCGGCGGCGGGTCGGGCGGCTGGCGAAGGAGTCGGACATCCAGTGGATGACGTTACCCATGATCGCCACGCCGATCAGCATCAGGATGTAGAACACGATGCCCAGCGCCGCCGCCGTGGGCACCGCCACCTTGTAGGCCTCGCCGCCCAGGTGCCAGCCGATCTGGGTGGTACCGATGAAGGCGCTGACCACGGGGATGAGTGCCATCAGCAGCACGTGGCGTGCGTAAAGGTGGGTGATGCTTTCCTTTTCCCGGTCGATGTTGCGCCACTCGCGGCCCGGATTGGCCAGCAGTCCCCAAATGTGATTGATCATGACTCTTCTCCTCTGACTCCAGCATCGTGCCGGCATGAGATACTCGAGAGCTGATCAGCCTGGATTGTGCGGCAGGTGCCATTCAATTCAGCCCTCTCAGGTATGAGTGAAGTTCACCGCAATAGGTTTGACCAGAAATTCACCACCCCTGCCAGGCGCGGCCGTTCCATCGCCAAGGCGGCGCGCTCGCACGCCACGGCCGGCGGGGCACCGCAGCGGTCGGGCACGAGCCGCAAGGGCTCGTAACCGGTTATGTCGAGCAGGCCTGGCAAGGCGCCTCGCCACGCCGGGCAAAGCCCAGCAGCCACGCGTCTTGGCGGCCGGCAGGGGAGGGGAGGGCGCATTCCCCTATGTTTTATGTGTGCTCTTTAGCCCCTGCCTCGGGCGGGGCAAAGGTGCTATGTTGCGCACCCTCTCAGGCAGGGCCAGAACATGAGCGACGACAACGCACGTAATCGATCCCCCGAGCAGCCGGACAGCGGCAAGCGCGGCGGTTGCCTGTGGCTGACCCTGCTGGGGCTCGGCTTCATCGTGTTGGTATTCGGCATCATCATCTATGCCATTACCCGTGAGCAGACCGCCGACGTGCAGGCCAACGAGCAGCGCGCCATCCAGGCCTGCTGGGTCAAGGCCAACGACCCGTCGGCCACGCCCACCTCGCGGGCCTTCGCCACCGACAGCTGCAAGGAGATGGAGAAGCAGTTCCGCATCAAGTACGACCGGGATCCCCAGTGATGAGCGCGGATCAGGCCGCGCCGTCCAAGCGCTTTCTGCTGATCCTGTGCCTGCTGGCGCTGGTCATCGTGGTAGCCATGGCCGCCTGGGCGTGGAGCCGCTTCGGGGTGTCGTACCTGCGCCCCTTCGGTGACCAGGAGCAGCAGGCGGTGTTCTTCCAGGGCGGTGGCCTCAAGCTGCCCGCCGAGCTGGCCGGGCCGGGCAAGATTCGCGTGGTGCATTTCTGGGACCCGCAGTGCCCCTGCCACAAGGAAACCGACGCCCACCTCAATTACCTGATCGGCCTCTACCGGTTCTCCGGGGTGGAGTTCTACAGCGTGCAGAAGCCGGGCAGCACCGGCGAGATGCTACCGTTCCTGCGTGGCAAGCTGACGCCTCTGGAAGCGCTCGAAGGCATGGAGTCGATTCCCGCCAGCCCGGCCATCGCCATCTGGGATCAGCAGGGTAACCTGGCCTATGCCGGCCCCTACAGCGAAGGGTTGGTGTGCAACTCCTCGAACAGTTTCGTCGAGCCGATTCTCGACGCCTTGTCGGCCAATCGCAGCGTCTCGGCGGCCAATACCATGGCGGTGGGTTGCTACTGCGACTGGCAGGCGAAAGAGGGTTCCTGACTTACCCCAGTAACCCATGAGTTCCTCGTGGTTGTGGCTGTGCGACATATTGCCGCGCAACTGCGCGGATATGAGCCACTATTATGAGTCGCAACTCTCCCGGTGATGCGCGCTCGGTTCGTGAGCGGTCTTCCGCTCTCGCGCTACAGGTGCGGTCATGTGGGGCTTTGCGAGTAAAGCGAGCTGTTGCCAGCTGCCGGATAGCGGCTGGTTTGGCAGGGTCGGGGCAGGCCGGGGCGAGCAATACACCCCGACTATTTGTAGGCCCATCGTCGTTATGCGGTTGGTTTTTTTGGCTGCGTAACCGAAAATGTCGCCCCCTCCGTTTAGTAGTTTCGAAGCTGAAACGATTTCGGTGCCTCGGCGCATCGTTTTCCTGGCATGCCCGGTGGCATTGGGCGTCAGGCTGAACAGAACGCTATGTGGGATATCACTTTGCTGAAGGTCGTGAAATGAGAGAAGAGAAGTACCACCGCTTGTTCCGCACGCTTCTGACGATTGTCGTGGCCGTCTCCCTGAGTGGCTGCGACTGGGCTCTTTTCGATTCGAAAGGGCAAATCGGCATCGAGCAGCGCAACCTGATCATTACCGCCACTCTGCTGATGCTGATCGTGGTGGTACCCGTCATTTTCATGACCATTCTGTTCGCCTGGCGCTACCGCGCTTCGAACAAGGACGCGACCTACGCGCCTGAGTGGGCTCACTCGCACAAGATCGAGGCCATCGTCTGGGGCGTTCCGTGCGTGATCATCATCGTGCTGGCGGTGATCACCTGGAAGACCACTCACTCGCTCGATCCTTACCGGCCCATCGAGCACGAGAACAAGCCGCTGACCGTCGAAGTGGTCTCCCTGGACTGGAAATGGCTGTTCATCTATCCCGAGCAAGGCATCGCTTCGGTCAATGAGCTGTACATTCCGGACAATACGCCGATCAGCTTCCAGATCACTTCGCAGAGCGTGATGAACACCTTCTTCATCCCGCAGCTCGGCGGCATGGTCTACGCCATGGGCGGCATGCGCACCCAGTTGCACCTGATTGCCAACGAGCCGGGTGAGTTCTTCGGCCTGTCGGGCAACTACAGCGGTCATGGTTTCACCGGCATGAAGTTCGCCGTGCATGCCACCAGCAACGAAGAGTTCGAGCAGTGGGTGGCCAAGGCCAAGCAGTCGCCGAACACGCTGGACTTCAATGGCAGCTACCAGATGCTGGCCAAGGCGAGTGAAAACAACCCAGTCGAGTACTTCAATGCTCAGCCAGGTCTGTTCCGGCAGATCCTCGGCCAGTACATCGATTACAAGAGCAACCCTGTGAGCGAAGCCGCGCACGCTTCAGGTGCGGAGGAATAAACGATGTTCGGAAAGCTGACACTAGATGCAATACCCCTGCACGAGCCCATCCTTGTAGTCACCATGATCGCGGTGGCTCTGGGTGGTATCGGTGTGGTCGCCGCCCTGACCTACTTCAAGAAGTGGGGCTACCTGTGGACCGAGTGGCTGACCTCGGTCGACCACAAGAAAATCGGCGTGATGTACATTCTCGTCGCCCTGGTCATGCTGCTGCGCGGCTTCGCTGACGCCATCATGATGCGTACCCAGCAGGCGCTCGCCCACGGCGGTGCCGAGGGCTACCTGCCGCCGCACCACTACGATCAGATCTTCACCGCTCACGGTACGATCATGATCTTCTTCGTGGCCATGCCACTGGTGGTCGGCCTGATGAACATCGTCACGCCGCTGCAGATCGGTGCGCGCGACGTTGCCTTCCCGTTCCTCAACTCGCTGAGCTTCTGGCTGTTCGTGGTCGGCGTGCTGCTGACCAACGTGTCGCTGTTCGTCGGTGAGTTCGCCATGACCGGTTGGGTCGCGTATCCACCCTTGTCGGGGATCGAATACAGTCCGGGGGTCGGGGTCGACTACTACATATGGGCGCTGCAGATATCCGGTATCGGTACGCTGCTCACCGGTGTCAACTTCTTCGTGACCATCATCAAGATGCGTGCCCCTGGCATGACCCTGATGAAAATGCCGATCTTCACCTGGACCATCCTGTGCACCAGCGTGATCATCTGCGGCGCGTTCCCGATCCTGACTGCCGTGCTCGGCATGCTGACCCTGGACCGCTACCTGGATTTCCACTTCTTCACCAACGAAGCCGGTGGCAACCCGATGATGTACGTCAACCTCCTGTGGGCCTGGGGCCACCCTGAGGTGTACATCCTGATCCTGCCGGCTTTCGGTGTGTTCTCCGAAGTCACCGCGGTATTCGCCCGCAAGCGTCTGTTCGGCTACGCCTCGATGGTCTGGGCCACCGTGGCGATCACCGTACTGTCGTTCGTGGTCTGGCTGCACCACTTCTTCACCATGGGTTCTGGCGCCAGCGTCAACGCCTTCTTCGGTATCGCGACGATGATCATCGCCATTCCGACCGGTGTGAAGATCTTCACCTGGCTGTTCACCATGTACCGCGGTCGTCTGGAGTTCACGTCGCCGATCCTGTGGACCCTGGGCTTCATCATCACCTTCTCCATCGGTGGTATGACCGGCGTACTGCTCGCCGTTCCGGGTGCTGACTTCCTGCTGCACAACAGCCTGTTCCTGATCGCCCACTTCCACAACGTGATCATCGGCGGTGCGGTATTCGGCTACATGGCCGGTATCACCTTCTGGTTCCCGAAAGCCTTCGGCTTCCGTCTGCACGAAGGTTGGGGCAAGGCGTCCTTCTGGTTCTGGATCATCGGCTTCTACCTGGCGTTCATGCCGCTGTACATCCTGGGCTTCATGGGCATGACCCGTCGTCTCAACCAGGTCACCAACCCGGAATGGGTGCCATGGACCTACGTTGCGGTGTGCGGTGCGGCGCTGATCGGTCTGGGCATCCTGTGCACCCTGATCCAGTTCGCGGTATCGATCATCAAGCGCAAGGAACTGGCCGACGTGACCGGCGACCCATGGGATGCTCGCACCCTGGAATGGTCGACCTCCTCGCCACCACCGTTCTACAACTTCGCCGTCACCCCGCGTGGTGATCGCATCGACGAGTTCCACGAGCAGAAGCGTGACGGCCTCAAGCCGGCGCCAACCAAGTACTCGCCGATCCACATGCCGAAGAACACCGGCGTGGGCCTGATCATGTCCGTTGGCGCTCTGGCCTTCGGTTTCGCCCTGGTCTGGCACATCTGGTGGCTGGCTGCGGTGAGCTTCGTCGGTACGTTCGTGGTTCTGATCCGTAACAGCTACAACACGGATGTCGACTACTACGTGCAGCCCGACGAGATCGAGCGCATCGAAAAGGCACACATTCAAGCAAAGGCTAATCAGGCGTAAACCATGTCCAGTGAAGTTTTGAGCAACCACGCCGCTCATGACGATGATCATGAGCACGAGCATCACCACGACGCGGGTGAAATGAAGGTCTTCGGGTTCTGGATTTACCTGATGACCGACTGCATCCTGTTCGCGAGTATCTTCGCAGGCTACGCGGTGCTCAGCACCGCGTACGCCGGCGGTCCCACTCCGAAGGATCTGATCGACCTGAAGCTGGTTCTGGTCGAGACGTTCGCCCTGCTGTTCTCCAGTATCACCTACGGTATGGCCATGCTGGCCATGTACCGCGGCGACAAGGGCAAAGTGCTGTCCTGGCTCGCCGCTACCTTCCTGTTCGGCCTGGTGTTCATCTCGATCGAGCTGTACGAGTTCCACCACCTGATCCACGAAGGTGCCGCGCCGCAGGTCAGCGCCTACTGGTCCGCGTTCTTCACCCTGGTCGGCACCCACGGTCTGCACGTCAGTGCCGGCTTGGTGTGGATGGCCGTGATGATGCACCAGGTCGCCAGCCGTGGCCTGACTCCGGCCACCCAGACTCGCCTGAGCTGCCTGAGCCTGTTCTGGCACTTCCTCGACGTGGTCTGGATCTGCGTGTTTACCGTTGTTTACCTGATGGGGGCTCTGTAATGGCTCATGATCACCACTCTGTTGCTGGCGCGAGCCACGGCAGCACCAAGGATTACGTCGTCGGCTTCGTGCTGTCGGTGATCCTCACCGTGATCCCGTTCGCGATCGTGATGAACCCCGTCATGTCGAAAGCGGCCACGTTGTTCACCATCGTCGCGTTCGCGGTCGTGCAGATCTACGTACACCTGGTGTACTTCCTGCACATGAACACTTCGTCCGAGCAGCGTTGGAACACGGTTGCCTTCGTGTTCACCATCCTGATCACCATCATCGTCGTAGCGCTCTCTATCTGGATCATCTGGAGCATGCACTACTACATGATGGCCAACTAAAAGAGAGCAGCCTGATGTTCAAGCAATACCTGCTCCTGACCAAGCCGGGCATCGTCTTCGGGAACATGATTTCCGTGGCCGGTGGCTTCTTCCTGGCTTCGAAGGGGGATATCGACCTGATGCTGTTCCTGGCAACAGCACTCGGCGTCGCTCTGGTGATTGCTTCCGGTTGCGTGTTCAACAACTACATCGATAGGGACATCGATGAAAAGATGGAGCGGACCAAGAACAGGGTGCTGGTAAAAGGCCTGGTTCCGCCGACTCATGCCATCGTTTACGCCTGCGTCCTCGGAATCGCAGGCGTTGCCTTGCTCTATAAAGCCACGAATCTGCTTGCAGTCGCCTTGGTCCTGATGGGCTTCGTCGTCTACGTCGGGCTGTACAGCCTGTACCTCAAGCGTAATTCGGTTTATGGAACCCTGGTTGGCAGTCTGTCGGGCGCCGCTCCGCCTGTTGTGGGCTATTGCGCTGTAAGCAACGAGTTCGACATGGGGGCAGCGATTCTGCTGCTGATCTTCAGCCTCTGGCAGATGCCCCACTCGTACGCTATCGCCATCTTTCGTTTCAATGACTACCAGGCCGCCAACATTCCGGTGTTGCCGGTGATCAAGGGCGTTCCCGCTGCCAAGCGCAGCATCGTCCTGTACATCGCCGCGTTCCTGGTCGCCACCCTGATGCTCACCATCAGTGGTTACGCGGGCTACAGCTACTTCGTGGTAGCGGCAGTCAGCGGCGCCTACTGGTTGTGGATGGGGGTGTCGGGTTACAAGGCCGTCGATGACAAGGTCTGGGCACGCAAGCTGTTCGTGTTCTCCATCGTCACCATCACCGCCCTGAGCGTGATGATGTCGGTGGACTTCCAGGCCACGCCGAGCCAGATGCTGATGACCTCGGTCAATCACATCTGCGGCGTCGACAACGTCAGTGGCTTCTGTGCGGCATTTGCCTCGCGCTGAGTCTTGACGAGCGAATCGAGCGGGCCCCGTCATCAGCGATGACGGGGCCCGTTTTCGTTGTGGGGGCTGTTAGGCTTTCAGCGATTTGGAGATATGCACGTGAACGAGCAAGACGCCTTTATCACCGGCCTCAGGGATCGCCTGCCCGAGGATCTCAAGGATTCCTTCACCGCCGAGCAGCTCGCCGCGCTCAAGGTGGCCTTCGGCGCACGGCAGTGGGGCCGCCACCCGGTGGATCTGCGTGGCACCCTCAAACTGTGGCGCTGGCGCTACTATTTCGTGTTCCTGGCCGGGCGCAACAAACGTGACCTCAGCCGCGCCCAGCAGGAGCTGTCGCTGACCGCCAAGGCCCTGGGCGTCAGCCTGTTCCTGATGATTTCCCTGGCGATCGGCCTGCTGTTCCTCTACCTGATCAAGTCGGCGCTGGGCATCAATCTGTTTTCCGGCTTCTCCCTGGGGCTGTGGGACTGGTTCAACCGCGTTTGAACAGCAGGACCTTGAGCCCGCCCTCGGGGCTCACGTCGGGAAACTCCGGCGGGTTGTCCAGGCGCTGCTCGAAGCGCAGTTCGGGGGCTTCCCTGGCCATGCCGGCGATCAGGAAGTCGCTGCCGACATCCGGGTCGTTGACGCAGGCCAGTACGCAGCCTGCAGGTGCGAGCAGCTCGGGGAGTCTGCGCAGGATCTTGCCGTAGTCGCGGGTCAGCGCGAAGCTGCCTTTCTGGAAGGAGGGTGGGTCGATGATGATCAGGTCGTAAGGCCCGTGACGCTTGACCTTGCCCCATGACTTGAACAGCTCGTGGCCAAGGAAACTGACCCGGCTCAGGTCATGCTCGTTGAGGCGGTGGTTGTCACGGCCACGGCTCAGCGCGGCCTTGGCCATGTCCAGGTTGACCACGTGCTCGGCACCGCCGGCAAGCGCAGCCACCGAGAAGCCACAGGTGTAGGCGAACAGGTTGAGCACCCGCTGGCCGCCGGCATGCTCGCGCACCCAGCGCCGTCCCAGGCGCATGTCGAGAAACAGGCCGGTGTTCTGCTTGCGGCCCAGGTCGAGCAGAAAGCGCAGGCCGTCTTCCTCGATGACCCACTCTTCGGGCAGCTCGCCGACCAGGCAGTGCATCGGGCTGTCGGGCAGGTAGCGCTGCTGCAGCAGCAGGCTGTGGGCGCCGCTGGCTCGCCATTGATCCGACTCGCTCAGTTGCTGCAGCGTGGCCTGCAGGGCTTGCAACTGATCGGCCTGGGGTTCGCGAAACAGGCATACCAGCACGATGCCCTGCAGCCAGTCGACCGTGATGTGTTCGAGCCCCTCCCAGCAACGCCCACGGCCATGGAACAGGCGACGCGTTTCGGCCGGCCTGGCGTTCAGCGCATCGTTCAGGTGTCGGTGTAGCAGGGCAAGATGGGCGGCATTCATGGGGAGGGCGTGATCGGTCGGCGGGGAGCGGCAGTTTAAACCAGCTCATCGGGGGGGGGGGGGGCCGGGCGGCGCATAAAAAAGCCCGTCACGAGGACGGGCCAACTGTGCCACTGGAGTCAGCGATGCGATGGGCGTGTTACAGGATCGACAACGGGTAGTTGAAGATCAGGCGGTTTTCACTGGCGTCCTGGCCGACGTCGCGGCGGACGCTGGAGTTGCGCCAGCGGATGCTCAGGTTCTTGAAGGTGCCGTCCTGCACGGTATAGGCCAGCTCGGATTCGCGTGCCCATTCCTCGGCTTCGCCGCCACCGGCCACACGAATGTTCGAGCCGCTCATGTAGCGGTTCATCAACACCAGGCCGGGGACGCCCAGGCCAGCGAAGTTGTAGTCGTGGCGTACCTGCCAGGAACGTTCTTCAGGGCTGTCGAAGCTGGTGGTGAAACCGTCGTTGACCAGGGTACCGCCGCTGGCGCCGTCGACGCGCATGAACTTGGTGTCACCGCCCATGCGCTGGTAGCCCACCAGGAAGGTGTTGTTGCCACGCTTGGCGGACAGGGCGCCCTGGTAGACCTTGTTGTCCAGGTCGCCGGCCTTGGCCGAGCCTTCATCCTTGCCGGTGACGTAGCCGAGGTTGGCGCCCAGTACCCAGTCGCCGACCGGCTGGCTGTGGGTCAGTTGCAGGTAGCTCTGCTGGTAGATGTCTTCCAGGCGGGCGTGCCACAGGCCGACCAGGGTGTTGTTGCCGTTGAACTTGAACTCGCCGCCACCGAAGTTGAAATCGCCACCGGAAATGCCGCTGTAGGACATGTCTTCACGGCTGGCGTCGTTGCGCTGGCTGTTCTTCCAGAACTGACCGCCGAACAGGGTCAGGCCGTCGATTTCTGCGGAGGTGATCTGCGCGCCCTGGAAGGTCTGGGGCAGCGAACGGCCGTCGTCGGCACGCAGGATCGGCAGCACGGCGAACCACTCGCCGACCTTCAGTTCGGTCTTCGAGATCTTGGCCTTGGCGGCCACGGCGGTACGCCCGAAGTCGTCGGGAATGTTGCGATTGGCCGCCGGGCCGTGCTCTGGCAGCAGGCCGCTGTTGCTGGTGTTGGCATTGCCATCCAGCTTGACCGAGTACAGGCCCAGCACGTCGATGCCGAAGCCTACGGTGCCGGCCGTGTAGCCGGAGCGCGCATCGAGAATGAAGCTCTGCGTCCAGCCCTCTGCCTGGCCCTGGCGCTCGCCATTGATGACCGGGTCGGTGCCGTTGAGGTAGTTACGGTTGAAGTAGTAGTTACGCAGGTTCAGCGACACCTTGGCATCGTCTACGAAGCCATCGGCATGGGCGGCGAACGGCACGGCCAGGGCCATGGTTCCGGCCCCGATCAGGCCCAGCGAGATGATTTTGCGTGCGGTCATTGTTGTTGTGCTCCCGATTTTTGAACAGCCCGTCCTCTGTCGATCGCTGATCGGCATGCCGTGAGGGCGGTATGGAATGCCCTTTACAGGGCGCAGACCTGCGCGATGACGCAGGACATGCCTCAGGCCCTAGCCTTTGGCGAATAGGTGGCGCGCAGGTATCGAGATGAATGCGGCGGGTCGGGCGCGGGTGCCCGGAAGACGGTATGCGGGTGACGTGAAGGCTGGCTTCATGGTGCGACCTTTTTTGTTTTTATAAGGCTTTGTTGTCATACAACATTGGCGGCGATTATCGACAGCTCCCAATCGGCTTGTCAACGCAAGCCGATGAAAAGATCTCCTGATCCTTCCAGAATGCCCTGTCGATACGTGAAGCCTGTGGTCAATGCCCTGCAAATAAAGGCTTTCAGCGTGTCGCTTGACGCACGAGAAGGTTTTTGGAGGGTATCGCGGCCAGGGAGCCTATGCACTCTCGCCACTGGCTCAATGTTGTGCGATAACGGATGACGAATCAGAAACAAGAGAAGCGTCATGCCACATTGCCTGATCGAAGGTTCCCGCTCCCTGCTGCAACTCGTGGACGGTCATGAATTGGTGACACGGGTCCATGCGGCCGCCATGGGCAGCGGATTGTTCAAGGAGGGCGAGGTAAAGGTGCGGCTAAGCCTTTACGAGCACTTCACGGTCGGCGGCAGTGAGGAGCATTTCGTGCACGTGATCTTCTACCTGCTGGCCGGTCGCAGCGACGAGCAGAAGAAAGCGCTGTCCATGGCCATCGTGCGCGCGCTGCTGGAACGCCTGCCGGCGGTTCAAAGCCTTTCGGTGGACGTGCGTGATATACGCCGCGAGGTGTTCAGCAACCGACGCAGTTGCCTGGACGCCGGCTGAGAACGAGGGGCGGCCGGCAGGCCGCCCAGCAGGCTTAACCGCGGTAGTAGCGCTGCGCCACGAAGGGGGTCTTGGCGACCTTCATGGCCACGCGCTTGCCGCGCACCAGGGCCCATACCTCGGTGTCCACGGCCGCGTGACTGCTCTGCACGTAGCCCATGGCCAGCGGCGCACCCAGGCTCGGGCCGAAGCCACCGCTGCAGACCTGGCCGATGACTTCGCCTTCGGCGTTCACCAGCTCGGCGCCTTCGCGTACCGGCGTACGCTCCTGGGGCAGCAGGCCGACGCGCTTGCGGGCGACGCCATCGCGCTGCTGGGCGAAGATCCGCTCGGCGCCCGGAAAACCGCCGGGGCGTGTGCCGTCGGCCCGGCGTGCCTTGGAGATCGCCCACAGCAGGCTGGCCTCGATCGGCGTGGTCTCGGCGCTCATGTCATGGCCGTAGAGGCACAGGCCGGCTTCCAGGCGCAGGGAATCGCGGGCGCCGAGGCCGATGGGTTGTACTTCCGGCTCGGCCAAGAGGCTGCGCGCCAGCGCTTCGGCATGGTTGGCGGGCACCGAGATCTCGAAGCCATCTTCGCCGGTATAGCCGGAGCGGCTGACGTAGCAGTCGACGCCAAGCAGGCGCACGGCCTGGAACTGCATGAAGGTCATCTTGGCGACTTCCGGCGCCAGGCGGGTCAGCACCTCGACCGCCCTGGGGCCCTGCAGGGCGAGCAGGGCACGCTCGAAGCGCGACTCGACCTGGCACTGGCCCGCGATGCGCTGTTGCAGGTGCATCAGATCCTGATGCTTGCAGGCGGCGTTGACCACCAGGAACAACGTGTCATCACCCAGGTTGGCGACCATCAGGTCGTCGAGGATGCCACCGTTGTCATCGGTGAACATGGCATAGCGTTGCATGCCCACCGGCAGGTCGACGATATCCACCGGCACCAGGCTTTCCAGTGCCTTGGCCGCACCGGCGCCACGCAGGATGATCTGGCCCATGTGCGAGACATCGAACAGGCCGGCGGCTTCACGGGTATGCAGGTGTTCCTTCATCACGCCGAGCGGGTACTGCACCGGCATTTCGTAGCCGGCGAACGGCACCATGCGGGCACCGAGTTCCAGGTGCAGGGCATGAAGGGGCGTTTTCGCCAGTATTTCAGAGCTCATTGCGCTCTCCTGTATAGGTCGTGAGCGGCCCGCAACGGGGTGCGGGCTATAGAGGGAGGGGCTGCCGACGCGTTCGGCAGCCCAGGCGCGATCAGGCGTCCTGATAGGCCTCGATGGGCGGGCAGGCGCAGACCAGGTTGCGGTCGCCGAACACGTTGTCGACACGGCCCACGGGCGGCCAGTACTTGCCGTCGATCAGGTTACGGGTCGGGTAGACCGCCTGTTCGCGGCTGTACGGGTGCGTCCATTCGCCGACCAGTTCGGCGGCAGTGTGCGGGGCGTTTTTCAGCGGGTTGTCGTCGGCGTGCAGCTGGCCGCGCTCGACCGCGCGGATTTCCTCGCGGATGGCGATCATGGCGTCGCAGAAACGGTCCAGCTCTTCCTTGGACTCGCTCTCGGTGGGCTCGATCATCAGCGTGCCGGCCACCGGGAAGGACATGGTCGGGGCGTGGAAGCCGAAGTCGATCAGGCGCTTGGCCACGTCGTCGACGCTGATGCCGCTGCTGTCCTTGAGTGGGCGCAGGTCGAGGATGCACTCGTGGGCCACCAGGCCGCCTTCACCGCTGTACAGCACCGGGTAGTGCTCTTCCAGGCGACGGGCGATGTAGTTGGCGTTGAGGATGGCCATCTGCGAGGCCAGGCGCAGGCCGGTGCCGCCCATCATGCGGATGTACATCCAGGTGATCGGCAGGATGCTCGCGCTGCCGAACGGTGCGGCACTGACCGCGCCCTCCTTGCGCGCCATGTGCCCGTGGCCGGGCAGGAACGGCGCCAGGTGGGCCTTCACACCGATCGGGCCGACGCCCGGGCCGCCACCGCCGTGGGGGATGCAGAAGGTCTTGTGCAGGTTCAGGTGGGACACGTCGCCGCCGAACTTGCCGGGGGCGCAGAGGCCGACCATGGCGTTCATGTTGGCGCCGTCGATGTACACCTGGCCGCCATTGTCGTGGACGATGGCGCAGATCTCGCGGATGCCCTCCTCGAACACGCCGTGGGTGGAGGGGTAGGTGATCATGATCGCCGCCAGCTGGTCGCGGTGCTGCTCGGCCTTGGCGCGCAGGTCGTCGATGTCGACGTTGCCGCGGGCGTCGCAGGCGGTCACCACCACGCGCATGCCGGCCATATGGGCGGTGGCCGGATTGGTGCCGTGGGCCGATTGCGGGATCAGGCAGATGTCGCGCTTGTCGTCGCCGCGGCTGTGGTGATAGGCGCGGATCGCCAGCAGGCCGGCGTATTCGCCCTGGGAGCCGGCGTTGGGCTGCAGCGACACGGCGTCGTAGCCGGTGGCGGCGCAGAGCATGGCTTCCAGCTCGTCGGTCAGCGCCTGATAGCCGGCGCTCTGCTCGGCCGGGGCGAAGGGGTGCAGGTTGCCGAACTCGGCCCAGGTGACCGGGATCATCTCGCTGGCGGCATTCAGTTTCATGGTGCAGGAGCCCAGCGGGATCATGCTGCGATCCAGGGCCAGGTCCTTGTCGGCGAGCTTGCGCAGGTAGCGCATCAGCTCGGTTTCCGAGTGATAGCGGTTGAATACCGGGTGCTCGAGGATCGCCGACTGGCGCAGCTGTGCAGCCGGCAGGCTGCTGTCGGCCCCGGCGGCCAGTGCGGTGAAGTCCGGCACCGGCTTGCCGTCTGCGAACAGCGACCAGAGTTGCTCGATATCCGCCTGGGTGGTGGTTTCGTCGAACGACAGGCCGAGGCGCTCGGCATCCACTTCACGCAGGTTGATGCCGGCTGCACGGGCTTTCTCATGCAGGGCGGCGGTCTGCGCACCGGTGCGCAGGGTAACGGTGTCGAAGAACGCCTGCTGCTCGACCGCCAGGCCGAGGCCCTGCACGCCACGGGCGAAGATCCGGGTCAGTTGATGGACGCGCCTGGCGATACGGGTCAGCCCCTGCGGGCCGTGGTAGACGGCGTACATGGCGGCGATGTTGGCGAGCAGCACTTGGGCGGTGCAGATGTTGCTGGTGGCCTTCTCGCGGCGGATGTGCTGCTCGCGGGTCTGCATGGCCAGGCGCAGGGCCGGGTTGCCGAAGCGGTCCACCGACAGGCCGACCAGGCGGCCCGGCATGTCGCGCTTGAAGGCGTCACGGGTAGCGAAGTAGGCCGCATGCGGGCCACCGAAACCCAGCGGCACGCCAAAGCGCTGGGCGCTGCCCAGGGCCACGTCGGCGCCGAACTCGCCTGGTGCCTGCAGCAGCGTCAGGGCCAGCAGGTCGGCGGCGACGGCGACCAGGGCGTTGGCGCCGTGGAAGCGCTCGACCACCTCGCGGTAATCGAAGATGTCGCCATTGCTCGCTGGGTATTGCAGCAGGGCACCAAAGAAGGTGCTGGCATCGTCGATGGCCGCTTCGTCACCGACCACTACCTCGATGCCCAGGGGTTCGGCGCGGGTGCGCAGCACGTCGAGGGTCTGCGGGTGGCAATGCTGGGAGGCGAAGAAGGCGTTGGCGGCCTTGTTCTTCGACAGGCGCTTGCAGAAGGTCATGGCTTCGGCGGCGGCGGTGCCCTCGTCGAGCAGCGAAGCGTTGGCGATCGGCAGGCCGGTAAGGTCGCTGATCAGGGTCTGGAAGTTGAGCAGCGACTCCAGGCGACCCTGGGAAATCTCCGGCTGGTAAGGCGTGTAGGCGGTGTACCAGGCCGGGTTCTCCAGCAGGTTGCGCAGGATCGGCGACGGCGTGTGGGTGCCGTAGTAACCCTGGCCGATATAGTTGCGAAACAGCTTGTTCTTGGCAGCGATGGCCTTGATGGCGGCCAGGGCCTCGGCTTCGCTCTGGCCGTCGCCGGCCGGCAATACGCTGGTGCCCTTGATGCTGCCCGGAATCACGCTGGCGGTCAGCGCGTCGAGGTCGCTGAAACCCAGGGTTTCCAGCATGGCAGCGGTGTCCTGCTCGCGCGGGCCGATATGGCGGGCGATGAATTCGTTGCGGGTGGTCAGGTCGGTCATGGGGTTCTCTCAAGCGTCGGCTTTGGCGTTGAGCAGGCGCTCGTAGGCGTCCTGATCGAGCAGGCCGGCGAGGGCGCCGGCATCGGCTGGGCGAAAGCGGAAGAACCAGCCCTGGCCGAGTGGCTCGGCATTGACCAGCTCGGGGCTGGCTTCGAGATCCGGGTTCACTTCGACCACTTCGCCGTCGAGTGGCATGCCGATATTGCTGGCGGCTTTCACGGACTCCAGCACCGCCACCTCGTCGCCGGCGGCGTAGGCCTGCAGCTCGGGCAGCTGCACGAACACCACGTCGCCCAGCGCGTCTTGAGCGTAGGCGGTGATCCCTACGGTGACCAGGCCATCGGCCTCCTGACGCAGCCATTCGTGTTCGACGGTGAAACGCAATTCGCTCATGGGGGCTCCCTTGTTGGTCTTTGCCCATCTGGGTGGGCGCGGTTTATGGGAAACGAATAAGCAAGGTCGATGCCATATAAAATAATCATTAAAAATCAATGATTTAGATATTTTAAAGATCGATGTTTGGCAGCAATGTATCGTTTTCGATACAGGTGGCGTGCCCTAGGCTGAAAAGCCCTGCCCAGGCCCACGAATGTCGCTGTTGGTTATCCGTGTGTCGTATTGGATACGGTGTGTCGAAATCGGTACGGATGCGTGGGGCTGATTGGCGCCCGCCCAGGGAGCGTCAGTGGAGCGCCGGCTGTGCACTGGATTGGCGCAGCCGTTCACCGAGTTTCAGGCGCATGGCTGGGTCTTCGCACAAGAGCAGGGCGCGCTGTATGTCGAAGCGCTCGGCATGGGAACAATCGAGGTGCTGATACAGATCGGCCCTGGCCAGGTGGTCGTTGACGTTGGGTGGCGCCAGCTGCAGCACCCGTTCGGCGTCCTTCAGGGCGCTGAGGTAGTCCTCGGCCTGGGCGTGCAGATGGCGCAGGTTGCGCGACAGGCGCACGATCATGCTGCGCACATCGCAGCCCTGCATGTGCTCGGCGCTCAGCTGGGCAAGGGGGCCGAGGTAGCGCAGCAGCAACTCCCGGCAATCACGGGTATACAGCCGGCGCCCGCCACAGGGATCGAGCAGGTGGTCGGCGCCGGGCACGCGCAGCAGAAAATAGCCGGGAAAGCTTACACCCTGCAACGGTATCTGCAGCCGCCGCGCCAGTTCCAGAGCGATCAGCGCGATGCTCAGCGGCTGGCCGCGACGCCGTTGCAGCACCTTGTGCAGCAGTGCGGCCTGCGGACGGACCGGGCTGTCGTCATCCTCGTGGAAATGCAGGTCGCTGAGGCGTCGCAACAGGGGTTGCGCCAATTCCTGGGGCGGGAAGTCGGGCAGGCCGGCGCCGACCTGCTGCTTGAGATTCTCCAGCTCGCCCATGAGCTGCTGGGGCTGCACCGTCGGGTCGTGCTCGGCGGCGATCCACAGTGCGGCTTCGAAAAGCATCGGCTGTTCGGCATTCAGACAGGCAAGGCAGTGATCGCGCGCGCTCATGGTCACCTCCCGGGGGATGTGCCTGTTTTAGCTGCGCGCGCGCCGGCCGTCCAGCCCGGAAAAGCGAAGAGATGTTAACCGGGGGGCCGGGCGGTCACTCCGCTTCCGGCTGGCCGCCCAGTTCGCCCAAGGCGTCGGGCTGGTTCTTGAACGCCTTGGCGAACACGTCGCGATTTCTGGCCATGTAGATACCCAGCTCCTCGCCCTGGTCCTCGCTGAGCGACGGCACGGCCTTCTGCAGGACCTCGCTGAGCAGCTCGGCCAGCTCCAGCATCTTGTCATGACGATCTGCTTCGGCCTTATCCATAAACAAACGCTCCGGGTCGCGACTGCTGCGGTACACCACTTCGACGGCCATTCATCACCTCTACGCCTTCGCTGTTAATTAAAAATACTGTTCATGTATACAGTTGTGGCAAGCATAATCAACTGGGCTGCGTTTGAACAGCGTAAACCCGGCTGGCGATCATGCGCGACATCCTGCCACGGGCCTGGGCGATGATGGCATGTGTCTTTGCCGTGCCGCTGCGCATCTGTGTGCCATCGCAGCCGGTTCGCTGGTCTTGTTCCTGCATGGCAATGTCATGCGGGTGCGTCATGATCAGGGCGCCAGGCAGCATCATTTGGAAAGGGGAATGCCATGAAGTGGGTGGACAATAGCCGCAAGCGGATGCACAAGGGCGCGAATTCGATCGGTAATCTGTTCGTCGAAGGTTTTCATTACCTGGGGCTGTTCGCCATCGGTGCGGCGACCGCCTGGGCGTCGGTCGCCGCGTTCATCGGCATGGTGGACAAGGGCAGCGCCAGCGTCGACGACATCCTGCTGCTGTTCATCTACCTGGAGCTGGGGGCGATGGTCGGCATCTACTTCAAGACCAACCATTTGCCGATCCGCTTCCTGCTGTACATCGCCATCACCGCGCTGACCCGCTACCTGATCGGCGACGTGTCCCATCACAAGGCACCGGACATCGGCCTGTTGTACCTGTGCGGCGGCATCTTCTTCCTGGCGCTGTCGGTACTGGCGGTGCGTTTCGCGTCGTACAGGTTCCCGTCCAGCAAGGCCATCGACTCCACCGGTGAAGTGGTGGGCGACAACTACTCCGAGCGTTGAAGGCGCTCAGTCGGCCAGGGGTGCGAACAGCGCCTGCAGGTCGTCTTCGCTGAGCTGCCAGGTGCTCTGGCTGCCGCCTTCCTCGAGCAGGCCGTGGGCCAGGTTGGCCTTGGCCTGCTGCAACTGCTGGATCTTTTCTTCCACGCTGCCGCGGGCGATCAGCTTGTAGACGAATACCGGCTTGTCCTGGCCGATGCGGTAGGCGCGGTCGCTGGCCTGGGCCTCGGCCGCCGGGTTCCACCAGGGGTCGAAGTGGATCACGGTGTCGGCAGCGGTCAGGTTCAGCCCCGCGCCGCCGGCCTTGAGGCTGATCAGGAAGACCGGAAACTGCCCGGCCTGGAACTGCTCCACGGGGGTGCGCCGGTCACGGGTGCTGCCGGTCAGTTTGGCGTAACCGATGCCACGCGCCTGCAGCTCGCTTTCTATCAGTGCCAGCATCGAGGTGAACTGGGAGAACAGCAGCACGCGGCGGCCTTCGCCGATCAGCGCGTCGAGCATGTCCAGAAGGCTACTGAGCTTGCCGGAGTCGCTGCTGCTCAGTTCGGCCGGAGCTTCGTCGAGCAGGCGCAGGTCGCAGCACACCTGGCGCAGGCGCAGCAGGGCTTCGAGGATGACGATCTGGCTGCGCGCCAGGCCCTGGCGGGTGATTTCCTCGCGTACCTTGCGGTCCATGGCCAGGCGCAGGATTTCGTAGCGATCGCGCTGGGCCGGCGTCAGTTCCACCCACTGGGTGATTTCGGTCTTGGGCGGCAGTTCGCGGGCCACCTGTTCCTTCTTGCGGCGCAGCACGAAGGGCTTGATGCGCCCGCGCAGGTGTGCCAGGCGCTGCTCGCTGCCGTGTTTTTCGATGGGCGTTCGGTAGTCGCGGGTGAAGCGCTTGGCGTCGCCGAGCCAGCCCGGCATCAGGAAGTTGAACAGCGACCACAGCTCGCCCAGGTTGTTTTCCAGGGGCGTGCCGCTCAGGCACAGGCGCTGGCGAGCGATGATCTGGCCGGCGGCGAGGGCCGCCTTGCTGCGCGGATTCTTGATGCTCTGCGCCTCGTCGAGAATCAGCAGGTGGAAGCGCTGCGCGGTCAGCGCCTTGAGGTCGCGTGGCAGCAGGGCATAGGTGGTGAGCACGATGTCATGCTCGGCGATCAGCTTGAACCCGCTGCGCCGCTTGCTGCCATGCAGGGCCAGCACCTTGAGGGTCGGCGCGAAACGTGCGGCCTCGTCCTGCCAGTTGGGAATCAGGCTGGTGGGCATGACGATCAGCGCCGGCTGCTGGAGGCGACCGTTCTGCTTCTCCAGCAGGATGTGCGCCAGGGTCTGCAGGGTCTTGCCCAGGCCCATGTCGTCGGCCAGCACACCGCCGACTTCCAGTTCGCCCAGCGCCTGCATCCAGCCCAGCCCCTGAAGCTGGTAAGGGCGCAGCTGTGCGGCCAGCTCGTCGGGGGCGCTCACCGCTTGTTGCGTGGTGTGCTGCAGGCGTCTGGCGAACTCGCGCAGCTCGATGCCGCCCTGCCAGTTCAGCGCCGGGCCCTGCTGCAGGGTGTTGAGGCGGGCAGCATCGGCGCGTGCCAGGCGTACCCGGGTGCCGATTTCTTCGGCCTCGCCGATGAACAATTCGCCGAGCGCCGCCAGCAGTGGCTTGAGCCGCGCATAGGGCAGGGCCACGCGGCGCTGGCTATGGGGCAGGCTGACCAGCAGCAGCTCCTCGTCCTGGCGCTGGGCCAGGGCGTCGCCGGAGAGCAGCCAGGGCGAGCGGCGGATGGCCTGCAGCAACACCGGCAGCAGGCTGATGCGCTGGCCCTCGACCTCGATGCCCAGCTCCAGGTCGAACCAGCCCTGCTCGGGCACCTCGTCGACATCGGCGTACCAGTCGTCGATCTCGGCCAGGTTGTACTGGAAGTCGGGCTGGATCTCGACGCGCCAGCCTTCGGCGCGCAGCGCCGGCACCTGCTGCTGCATGAAGCTCAGCCAGGCGGCATCGCCCTGCAGTTCGAAATGCTCGCCGGGGTGCTGGGCCAGGGCTTCGCTCTGCCGCAGGGCGATGCGCAGGCCGCCCGCTTCCAGGCGACGGCGCAGCTCGGCCTCACGCGGGGCGTCGCGGCTGATGCGTAGCTGGCGATTGGGCCCCAGGCGCACCAGCAGGTCCTTGGTCGTCTTGCCGACAGCCGTGTGGCCCTGGTAGTCGAAGGCCAGGGCGGCGCGGTGTTGGGTCTGTTCCAGCATACGGCCCTTGCGCGCATCGAAATGTACGCGTACGTGGCTGCCCAAGGTCAGGACCGGTTGTGGCTGCAGGTCGTCCAGCACGGTTTCGTCCACCGGCCTTTCGGTGACGATCAGGGTGCCGAGGTCATCGCCGGCGCGCTGCCGCGCCTCCAGGGTGAGCAGCGCCGCCGCCACGTGCTTGCAGTTGAACCCCACCGGGCAGCTGCAATGGCCGGTCACGCCCCAGCCCTTGCCGTAGGCGTGCAGGGTGATGCGCTGCTGGTAGGGACGCTCGCCGCTGCCCAGGCAACTGGCGAGCAGGCTGTGGTCCTTGAGGCTCAGCAGGCGGCTCAGGCCGCGTGTGGCGTAGTCCTGGCCGCGGCGTAGCGCACCTTCATCGAAGTCGCCGCGCCAGTCGGCCTGCTGCAGGTGCAGGATGTCAGGCATCGGGCGGGCTCTCTGGCGTCAGGGCGAGGTTCGGCATGGCAGTGAAAAAACGATGGCAAGCCGCCGATGGTCTCACAGCTCGCCCAGGAATGGCAGCACTGCGGCTCAGGTGCGTTCGGCTGGTGCTTCGGTCTTGATGGCGCCGCGAATGTTCATCGCGCCCAGGCACAGTTGCAGCACGATCAGGGCGTAGGCGTGGCTGTAGAGGCCCCAGGCGATCCACAGCAGGTTGCTGGCCATGAACACCCAGAAGCCCAGGTTACGGCGGCGGCGCTGCTTGGAGGCGACCAGCCAGGCGGCGATGACGGTGATCAGCATGGCTGGCCATTGCAGCCAGTCGAGGTAATCCATAAGGCATCCAGAAACGAGAGGTGACCTCACTAGCGACCGGCGCAGTGCCGCGTGCGTTCGACCTTTCAGACCGGGGCGTTCTCACGCTGCGCCTTGTCGGCATACATCTCGGCGTCGGCCATGCGCAGCAGGTCGCTGGCGCTGGTGCCGTCCTGGGGCGCGATGGCGATACCGATGCTGATGCCCACCTGGACACTCTGCCCGTTGAAGACGATAGGATCGCTCAAGTCGTCCTCGATGCGTTGCCCGAGGCGAATGGCTGCGGCCCTGTCGAGACCCGGCAGCAGCACGGCGAATTCGTCACCGCCCAGGCGCGCCGGCATGTCGATGCTGCGCAGCAGGCCGCGCAGCCGGCTGGCGCTGACCCTGAGCACCTCGTCGCCTGCGGCGTGACCGTAGCGATCGTTGATCTGCTTGAAGTGATCCAGGTCGATCATCATCAGCGCGAAGGATGCCGAGCGGCCATTGGCCAGGGCGCTGGCGACGCTGTGATCGAACACCCGGCGGTTCGGCAACTCGGTCAGCGGGTCCTGGTGTGCCAGGGTGTTGAGGGGCCGCAGCAGGTGGCGGCCGATCAGTACCACCACCAGTGCCGACAGGCCCAGGCTGGCCAGCAGCAGATAGCGCTGGAAACCCTCGATGCGCTCGTAGGCGGCCATGTTCTGGCTTAGCGACTTGCCGGCGATCAGCAACACGTCGCTGGCCTGCTGGGCATTGAAGTTGTTCAGTGCCACCGAGCGCATCAGGTATTCGTCATGCTCGTCCTGCAGCGTCCACTCGGCGCCGTCGACCAGCGCCGCCGGGTTGCCCAGCAGGCGCTCGAAACTGCTGCTCAGGGTATTGCCGTGCAGCTGCCAGGCACCGTTCTGCCCCCGGGACAGAAACACGAAGTCGGTATCGGTGACCTTTTTGAGGGCCTGCGCCAGTTCATCGTCGATGGCAAAGCCCAGAGTCAGCTCGGCCTGGGGCGTGGGCATGTTCACCACACTGTGGATGAGCTGGTAGAGCACGCCGCTCTGGCTGCGCAGCAGGCTGACCGGTTGCGCCTCGGGGCTCGCGGACCGGGCAGCCGCCTTGAGCAGTGGCGCGATATCGGCCTGTTGCAGTTCCCTGGGCACGCTGGCGATCAGCTGGCGGTCGAGGGTATTGAGCAGGGCGATGTCGGCCTTCAGCCGGCTGCCGTGGTTGTCCAGCATGGACTCGATGGTCGAGCGCTCGCCCGTGGCGATGGCTTCCTTGAGGCCGTAGTCGGCAGCCAGTACCGCGGCGCCCTGGGCCAGTTGCCGCTGGCGCAGCTCGAGCAGCTCGTCGACCACCTGGGTGGTGGTCTGCAGGCTGCTGCTGATGGTTTCCTCGACGATGCTGCGGTTGGTGCGGGTGCTGACCAGGTAGATGACCACCTGCACGGTGAGCAACGCCACGAGCAGCATCACGATGATGCGTCGCTCCTGGGTCTTGATGTGCCGGCTGCTTCTCATCGAGGTTCCAAATCGTTCTCTGTCATCGAGTGTAGAGCAGCCATCGGCCGGCAAGTGCCAGCCGATCACGGCGTGCGCTTGAAGATGCGCTCCGAGAACAGCAATTGGGCGAGTAGCGGATAAGCGAGGTAATGCAGGATGAAGATCACTATGCCCATGGGGCTGGGCTCGTCCTGCAGGGTCATCATGGTCAGCAGCCCTGCGTACAGCAGCGCCAGCAGGCCGCCGTACAGCCATACCAGGCGGCGTCGCTCGCCTCGGGTGGGCGGGCGGCGTTGCTGCCAGGCGAACAGCAGCGCCATCAGCGCCGCGATGCTGGCGGCGATCACCAGGGTGGCCAGCACGCCGCCGAGTTTGACGAAGCTGCGCAGCAGTAGGTTGAGCACCACGGCCGCCACTACGCCGACGAGGGCGTAGCGCATCATGGCGACTGGCTGATGGGAAGGCGGCATGGCGACAGGGCTCGGCGACGGCGATGAAGCTTGGAGTCTCGCCCGTGCCGCGAGGTTCTACAAGCGGCGATCCAGGCCGAAGCGGCGGCTCAATACCCGGTCGAGCAGGGCGCCGGGCAGCAGCGCGGCAAGCAGCGGCAGGGCCCGGCTGCCATTGCCCAGGCGCAGCACCCGCGGGCGCTTGGCGCTGGCCACGGCGGCGAACACGTTGCGCGCCACGTGGCTGGCGGGTGTCGGGCCGTCCTGTGAGGCGATGGCGCGGGCGCGGATGCCGTCGCGCATCGGCCACCAGGGCGATTGCTCGCCGATCAGCTGTTCGGCCTGGCGGCTGGCATGGGTACCGAAGCTGGATTCGATGGCGCCCGGTTGCACCTCCATCACCCCCACCCCGAACGGTGCGAGCTCCAGCCGCAGGGCGTCGCTGATGGCATGCACCGCGGCCTTGGAGGCGCAGTAGGCGCCTGCGAACGGGGTCACCAGCACGGCGGAAACACTGCCGATATTGATCACCAGGCCCTTGTTCTGGCGCAGCAGCGGGAACAACGCGCGGGTCACGTTGACCAGGGAGAACACGTTGGTCTCGAACTGCTTGCGCAGCGCCGTGGCGCCGCCATCGAGCAGCGGGCCCATGGCGCCATAACCGGCATTGTTGATCAGCACGTCGAGTCCCGCGTTGCGCGCCTTGAGCGAGCTGGCCAGCTGTTCGACCGCGGCGGCGTCGTTGACGTCCAGTTGCACGGCGTGGAAACCGGCCTCGGCGAGGCGCGCCACGTCCTCGCTCTTGCGGGCGCTTGCCCAGACCTCATAGCCATGCTGGGCGAAGGTATCGGCCAGTGCCCGGCCAATGCCGCTGGAGCAGCCGGTGATCAGAACCCTAGGGTGGCTCATGGATAATCCTTGTGATTGTTGTTGTGTGGATCGTGAAACGGCGCCTAGCGACTGAAGGTGCCCTGCAACTGCTCGGCGCGAAACTCCAGGGTGCTGGCGCGATAGCCGCTACGCAGGGTAGGCAGCGGCAGGCAGGTTTGCCAGTCGGCGCCGGGCAACAGCTCACCAGGGCCGCTGTAGCGCGGCGCTTCGAACAGGCGCTGCGCCAGGTTGACGCTGTCACCCGGCCGGTAGGCGGTCACCTGCCACCGCAGCGCCTGCAGGGCAGCCTCGCTGCCGTTGTGCAGGTGCAGTTGCAATGGGCGATCGGCGGGGCAATTTTCGGGGGCGTAGCTCAAGCGCAGCTCGAGGTGGGCCAGGTTGCGGTTCTCGCGGCTTTCCTGCCACAGCACCCAGCTCGCCACCAGGCCCAGCCCGGCCAGTGCCGCCAGGGAAATGGGCAGGGCCTTGGCCGGGTAGCGGATCAGCAGGATGAACCAGCTGAGAACCAGAATCGCGCCGAAAATCATGGCTGGACCTTGAATGTCGAGTGTCCGCCAATCCTACACAAGGCCGGGTTTGTCGGCACGCGCCCAGGGGTTGATGGATGTTTCACGCACGGCCGCGCTGAAATGGGGGCAGACCCTAGGCTCACTCCGGCGCGTGGTCGCGCAGGAACACCAGCCTGTCGGCGCTCGAGTCCTTTGCCGAGAAGCGGTAGCCCTGGTCGTCGAAGTCCTTGAGGTGCTGCGGATCGGTCACCCGTTCGCGGATCACGTGGCGGGCCATCAGGCCGCGGGCCTTCTTGGCGTAGAAACTGATGATCTTGTACTGGCCGTTCTTCAGGTCCTTGAACTCTGTGTCGATGACCCGCGCCTTGAGTACCTTGCGCTTGACCGCCCCGAAGTACTCGTTGGACGCCAGGTTGAGCAGCACGTCGTCGCCCTGGGCCGCCAGCGCCCCGTTCAGCCACTCGCTGATGTGCTCGCCCCAGAAGGCGTAAAGGTCCTTGCCGCGGGCATTGGCCAGCTTGGTGCCCATCTCCAGGCGGTAGGGCATCATCAGGTCGAGCGGGCGCAGCAGGCCATACAGGCCGGACAGCATGCGCAGGTGCTGCTGGGCGAAATCAAAGTCGGCCTCGGTAAAGCTTTGCGCGTCCAGGCCGGTGTACACGTCGCCCTTGAAAGCCAGCAAGGCCTGCTTGGCGTTCTCTGTAGTGAACTCCGGTGTCCAGCTGCCGAAGCGTGCAGCGTTGAGGCCGGCGAGCTTGTCGGAGAGGTGCATCAGTTCGGCGATCTGCGCGGGCGAGAAGTCGCGCAACTGGGCGACCAGCTCCTGGGCGTGGTCGAGAAATTCGGGCTGGGTGAAGCGCGAGGTCATCGGTGCGCTGTCGTAGTCCAGGGTCTTGGCGGGTGAAATCACCATCAGCATGAGTCGTCTCCTTCGGCGGAGCGGCGATTCTAGCCGATTCGGCAGCGCCAGCGGGCGGCTGGCAGGGGGGCCGGACTCATGACTCTAGTGCCCGGTGAACGCCGCTGCCAAGGTCATTCGTCCAACCGACAAATAAAAATAAAAAAACTGAAAAGATCATTTGCCTGTCACATTTTTTGGAGTATCAACGAACTGTGGTTTGCGGCGAGCCGGGCATGAAGACCGGCCCGTACGGACCACGCCTTGAAAGACCGCCGAACCCTGCAGACAGGTGGCGGCCCTCGGCCCTCATCCGTTTGCGGCGCTCCTGATCGGGAGTCGGTGGTTCTGTGTGGCGGAGCGCCGTCCTGGCATTCCGTCGCTGGATCCGACAAGAGGTGACGAGTATGGATGACCACGGACGCATCAAGCCCACCGCCCCAACCTTGTACGCCCTCGACACCAATGTCCTGATTCACGATCCCAACGCACTGCTCAATTTCCAGGAACACCACGTCGCCATCCCGATGACGGTGCTGGAGGAACTCGACAAGCTGAAAACCGGCAAGCAGGGCGTCGCCGCCGAATGCCGACAGGCCATCCGCCTGATCGACAAGATTCTCGACGGTGCCACCCCCGAGGACGTCGAGCATGGCGTGCCGATCCAGCGGGAAAAGAGCGGCCCCTGCGGCTTCCTGTCGATTCTCATGAGCAAGAGCGCGGCGCCGGTCACCTGGCTGCCCGAAGACCTCAACGACAACAAGATCATCAACCAGCTGGTGGAGCTCAAGGCGCGTCGCCCGGGGATGTCCGTGGTGCTGGTCACCAAGGACATCAACATGCGTCTGAAGGCGCGTGGCTGCGGGCTGGATTCCGAGGATTACCACACCGACCAGCTGGTCGACGACATCTCGCTGCTGTCCAAGGGCTACCACAACGTCGACGGCGCCTTCTGGGATCGCGTGGCCAAGGTCGATACCCGTCAGGGTCACGGTCGCACCTGGCACCGCGTGCAGCTCAGCGAGGACCTGCCGGCGGTTAACGTCAACGAATTCATCATCGACGAGCAGGGCTTCGTCGGCTGGGTCAAGGAGGTGGAGGGTAACGAGCTGCTGATTCTCGACCTGCACCAGGAACCACTGCTGCACCAGGAAGCCTGGGGGCTCAAGCCGCGGGACATCCACCAGGCGCTGGCGCTCTACGCGCTGCTCGACCCGGACATCCACCTGGTCAACCTGACCGGCGCCGCCGGCTCGGGCAAGACCATCCTGGCACTGGCCGCGGCCATCGAGCAGACCATGGTCAGCAAGCGCTATCGGCGCATCATCGCCACCCGCAGCGTGCAGGGCCTGGACCAGGAAATCGGCTTTCTGCCCGGCACCGAAGCGGAGAAGATGGAGCCCTGGCTGGGCGCCATCACCGACAACCTCGAAGCCCTGCACATGGATGACGAGAACACCCACGGCAGCGTCGACTACATCCTGCAGAAGGTGCCCCTGCAGTTCAAATCTCTGAACTACATCCGCGGGCGCAGCTTCCAGCAGAGCCTGATCCTGATCGACGAATGCCAGAACCTCACCCCGCACCAGATGAAGACCATCATCACCCGCGCCGGTGCCGGCTCCAAGGTGATCTGCCTGGGCAACCTGGCGCAGATCGACACCCCTTATCTGTCGGCACCCAGCTCGGGCCTGACCTACCTCACCGAGCGCTTCAAGGGCTTCGAGCACGGCGTGCACATCACCCTGCAGGGCGTGCCACGTTCGATCCTCGCCGAGTACGCGGAAAGCCATATGTGACCCCTCGTCCCGGAGCCGCCCGGCGGCTCCGGTCATTCATTGCGGCGCCCGTGGTTTGCAGGGGGCGGTGCGGGGCCTACAATCGCCAGGTTTTCTATTTGGAGATTGCCCGTGCTGACCCATCTCGACTCCCAGGGGCGCGCCAATATGGTCGACGTCAGCGACAAGGCGCAGACCGTGCGCGAAGCCGTGGCCGAGGCCCGGGTGCGCATGCTGCCCACCACCCTGCAGATGATCGTCGACGGTGAACACCCCAAGGGCGACGTGTTCGCCGTGGCGCGTATCGCCGGCATCCAGGCCGCGAAAAAGACCGCCGATCTGATCCCGTTGTGTCACCCGTTGATGCTGACCAGCGTCAAGGTCGAACTGCAGGCCGATGGTGACGACGCGGTGCTGATCCGCGCGCGCTGCAAGCTCACCGGTCAGACCGGCGTGGAAATGGAAGCGCTCACCGCGGCCAGTGTCGCGGCGCTGACCATTTACGACATGTGCAAGGCGGTGGATCGCGGCATGGCCATCGAGCAGGTGCGCCTGCTGGAAAAGCTCGGCGGCAAGAGCGGTCATTTCCTGGCGAGCGAGGACGAGCGATGATCCGTGTGCAGTACTTCGCCCGTTATCGCGAAACCCTGGGCCTGGATGCCGAGGAGCTGCCGGGCAGTTTCGCCACTCTCGACGAGCTGCGCCTGCACCTGCTGGCCCGCGGCGGCGCCTGGGAGGTGCTCGCCGAGCGTGGCCTGATGTGCGCCCGCAACGAGGAACTCTGTACGTTGAGCGAGCCGCTGGCCGATGGCGACGCGGTGGCGTTCTTCCCGACGGTTACCGGAGGCTGAGATGGGTATTCGCGTCCAGCAGGCCGTCTTCGATCCGGGGCACGAGACCAACGCCGTGCACGCCGCCAACACCGGCGTCGGCGCCGTGGCGTGCTTCGTCGGCTACGTGCGCGACTTCAATGACGGCCAGGACGTGGCGGGGATGTTCCTCGAGCATTTTCCGGGCATGACCGAAAAGGCCCTGGCGGGCATCGAGGCCCAGGCCCGCGAGCGCTGGCCGCTGCTCGGCGTCGAGGTGATTCACCGGGTCGGGCGGCTGCAGCCCGGCGAGCCGATCGTCTTCGTCGGTGTGGCCAGCGCCCACCGCCAGGCAGCCTTCGAGGCCTGCGAGTTCATCATGGATTACCTGAAGACCCGCGCGCCGTTCTGGAAAAAGGAAGACACCCCCAACGGCCCGCGCTGGGTCGAGGGCCGTGACAGCGATCAGGCATCCGCCAGGCGTTGGCAGGCCGACAGCTGAAAGCGGCTCAGCCGAATTCGATAAATACCTTGAAGAACAGCGGGGCGAACATCGACAGGCCGCCCAGCCCCGTCAACCAGATGCCCCATTCCTGTTCGCGGTTGTTGAAGCCGATACCCAGCAGCAGAAAGCCGCTGATCAGCAGCACGATCATGATGTGGAAAGCGTCCATGGCGAAGCCTCCTCGAAAGTGTCGCGTGCCAGGAGCTGCGCTGCTGCCTCGCGTGCCGAGGCAGCGGCGGCCTGTACCTTGAGCGTAGTCGAGGGGGCGGGCGGTGGCGCTGATCCAGGGCAATTCGCGGGATCAATAATACCTTGTCTTGGCGGTCGCCCAGGTTGCCGCGAACGCACGCTACGTCGGCCGGTTCGCCGATTTTGTTCGCGGTGGCGGCCGGGGGCGATTAAAATCGCCGCCTGAATTCTCCTGCTACCCAAGGATCCTGTTATGCCCCGTATCGGAACCCCCCTGTCGCCCAGCGCGACCCGTGTGTTGCTGTGTGGCTCGGGCGAGCTCGGCAAGGAAGTGGTCATCGAACTGCAGCGCCTCGGCGTGGAAGTGATCGCCGTCGATCGCTACGCCAATGCCCCGGCCATGCAGGTGGCGCATCGCAGCCACGTGATCAACATGCTCGACGGCGCTGCACTGCGTGCGGTGATCGAGCAGGAGAAGCCGCACTACGTCGTGCCGGAAATCGAGGCCATCGCCACCGCCACCCTGGTCGAACTGGAGAACGAAGGCTACACCGTGATCCCCAGCGCCCGCGCCGCGCAGCTGACCATGAACCGCGAAGGCATCCGTCGCCTGGCCGCCGAAGAACTCGGCCTGCCGACCTCGCCCTACCAGTTCGCCGATTCCTTCGAGGAGTTCCAGGCGGCAGTCGGCGCTATCGGCTTCCCGTGCGTGGTCAAGCCGATCATGAGCTCGTCGGGCAAGGGCCAGTCGGTACTCAAGGGCGCCGATGACGTGCAGAAAGCCTGGGATTACGCCCAGGCTGGCGGTCGCGCCGGCAAGGGCCGGGTGATCGTCGAGGGCTTTATCGACTTCGATTACGAAATCACCCTGCTCACCGTACGTCACGTCGGCGGCACCACCTTCTGTGCGCCGGTCGGCCATCGCCAGGAGAAGGGCGACTACCAGGAGTCCTGGCAGCCCCAGGCGATGAGCCCGGCGGCCCGCGCCGAGGCGGAACGTATCGCCCTGGCCGTCACCGGCTCGCTGGGTGGTCGCGGCCTGTTCGGCGTCGAGCTGTTCGTCAAGGGTGACCAGGTGTGGTTCTGTGAAATCTCGCCGCGCCCCCACGACACCGGGCTGGTCACCCTGATCTCCCAGGACCTGTCCGAATTCGCCCTGCATGCCCGCGCCATCCTCGGCCTGCCGATCCCGGCGATCCGCCAGTTCGGCCCGTCCGCCTCGGCGGTGATCCTGGTCGAAGGTGAATCCACCCAAGTCAGCTTTGGCAGCCTGGGCGCCGCGCTCGCCGAGGCGGATACCGCCCTGCGCCTGTTCGGCAAGCCGGAAGTCAGCGGCCAACGCCGCATGGGCGTGGCCCTGGCCCGCGACGAGTCGCTGGACGCGGCCCGCGCCAAGGCGCTGCGCTCGGCACAGGCGGTCAAGGTCGAGCTGTAAGGCTCAAAGTCTGCTGCGCGTCGGCACTGCGACGTTAAAAACAGGCTCGGAATGCTCATGTACACCAGTACAGTCGCCCGCGACTCCGACCGTTCCTCGCCTGTTTTTGCCTTGCATTGCTCTAGCTCGTGAGGCTTTGGTAATCAAGGCATAGAGTGAGTGCGCGCTCTTCACCCACCGCTGCAATAGCAGAGGGTGGATGGGTGAAAGTGTCGTCTAACCTAGGAACTGCTGCTTTTGTGGGAGAGGCTTCAGCCTCGATTTTGTCTGCCTAGGCATAAAAAACTCGCGGCTAAAGCCGCTCCCACGAGATCGCTGAAAGTCCGCTTCTGCTTTGTTTCCTTCGATCCATGAAGAATATGAGTTCTCGGTTACGGGCGTTCATGAGCGGCCTCTAAACACTAGAAGCGTTCCCGCCGCTGGCTATCCAGCTTCAGTGCTGCTGGGCCTCCCAGGCCCGCACTTCCAGCACGCGGCTGCCGCTGGCCTGGACGATCTCCAGCCGATAGCGACCCACCTGCAGGCACACCGCGCAGTCCGGGATGTTCTCCAGCACTTCGGTCACCAGGCCGTTGACCGTCTTCGGCCCGTCCACCGGCAGCTGCCAGCCCAGGGCCCGGTTCACTTCACGCAGATAGGCGCTGCCCTGGATCGACCAGGTGCCGTCGCCCAATGCATGAAACTCACGAGGATGGGCGGTTTCCACCGAGCTCAGGTCGCCGACGATCTCTTCGAGGATGTCTTCCAGGGTGACGATACCCATGGCCTCGCCATACTCGTCGACCACCACGGCGGTGCGGTACCTGTGCTGCTGGAAGCTCACCAACTGGTTCGCCAGCGTGGTGCCTTGCGGCACGAAGTACGCCGCGTCGCAGGCCTGCAGCACCGTCGCTTCGTCCAGCTCGCGGCGTCCGGCCAGGCGGCGCATGTGCAGGATGCCTTCGGTCTGGTTGAGGCTGTTGCGGTATACCGGCAGGCGGGTGTGCGAGGCGGCCCGGATCTGCTCGAGCAGCGGCGTGCTGCCCGACAGGTCGATGCCGTTGATCTCGTGGCGCGGAATCATCACGTCCTCGACGCTGACCTTGTCCAGCTCCAGCACGCCCAGCAGCATGGCGCGTCGCTCGGCGGGCAGCGGCAGGTCGTCGGCCTGCAGGGCGTCACGCAGCTCGGTGAGGCTCGGCGCATCATCGGGCTCGGTGCCTGGATCGGCCTTGCCGATGCGCCGGCGCAGGCCCTGGCCGATGGTCATCAGCAGGCGGGTGAGCGGTGACAGGGCCAGGCTGACCAGGGCCAGCGGTCGACTGGCCGGGTAGGCGAACAGCGGCGGCGGCAGGATGGCCAGCAGGCGCCCGAAGGGGTGGGCGAGCATCAGCACGGCCAGGGTCAGGATGAAGGGCGATGGTGCCAGGGTGCCGGGCGCGCCGTGGCGCAAGGCCAGCAGGGTGGCGGCGACCGAGGCGGCCATGGTGCTGCAGATGGTGCCGATGCGCAGGGTGGCCGACAGCCGCTGGGGCTGGTCGAGCAGGGCGATCAGCCGGGCGGCCGCGCGATGGCCCTGGCGCGCCCGGTAGCGCAACCGATAGCGGTTGAGGCCGAACAGCACGGTACGCGCGCAGATGAAAAAGGTCGCGCAGCCCAGCAGGATCAGCAGTACGGCCAGCTGGAACAGCGGGGAGGGTGCGTTCACGGCTCAGATATGGAGGATGAATTCGCGAACCAGCTTGCTGCCGAAGAAGGCCAGCATCAGCAGGCAGAAACCGGCCAGGGTCCAGCGGATCGCCTTGTGGCCGCGCCAGCCGAGCTGATGGCGGCCCCACAGCAATACGGCGAACACCACCCAGGCGAAGCACGACAGGATGGTCTTGTGCACCAGGTGCTGGGTGAACAGGTTGTCGATGAACACCGCGCCGGAGAGCAGCGACAGCGACAGCAGCGCCCAGCCGCCCCACAGGAAGCCGAACAGCAGGCTTTCCATGGTCTGCAGCGGCGGGAAGTTGCGGATCAGCCCGGATGGATGCTTGTGCTTGAGCTGGTGATCCTGCACCAGCAGCAATAGCGACTGGAACATGGCGATGGTCAGCAGGCCGTAGGCCACGATCGACAGCAGGATATGGGCGAGGATGCCGGGGCCTTCCTCTATCGGCTGGCTGGTGCCGCTGGGCATGAACTGCGCGCACAGCACCGTCAGCCCGCCGAGCGGAAACAGGAACAGCAGCAGGTTGTGCACCGGCATGCGCTGGCACGCCAGCAGGATAAGGGCGATCACCGTGAAGGCGATCAGGCTGGCGGTGTTGAAGAAGTCCAGGTTCAACCCGGCGGTGTAGTGCATCTGCATGAACAGGCTGCCACCGTGAAACAGCAGGGCAACCACGCCCACCAGCAGCAAAACGGCGTTGCTGGGCTGGCTGCGGCGGGCCAGATGCAGGCCTTGGTAACCGGCGGCGCCAAAATAAAGGACGGCTGCGGCGAGACTGGGCAACAGAGGGTGCATAGATCCTGGATGACGAGAGCCTGAAAGGCGCCGAGTGTGGCACACAACGGGAGACGCAAAAAGACTGCAAGTGGTATCAGGTCTCACTAGGGTCGCAGGCGCACCGACAAACAAGCCTCGAAAGCGTCGCGGTCTCCGTTATAATCCGCCGTTTGCTGCCAGCCCATCCCGGCCAGACGGCCCGAAAGGAACGCGCATGTTCGAAAACTTAACCGATCGCCTCTCGCAGACTCTGCGCAGTGTCACTGGCAAGGCCAAGCTGACCGAGGACAACATCAAGGACACCCTGCGCGAAGTGCGCATGGCGTTGCTCGAGGCCGACGTGGCGCTGCCCGTGGTCAAGGATTTCGTCGCCCGCGTCAAGGAGCGCGCGGTCGGCACCGAGGTTTCCAAGAGCCTGACCCCGGGCCAGGCGTTCGTGAAGATCGTGCGCCTGGAGCTGGAAAGCCTCATGGGCGCCGCCAACGAAGACCTCGATCTGAGCACCACGCCGCCGGCGGTGGTGTTGATGGCCGGTCTGCAGGGTGCCGGTAAGACCACCACCGTGGGCAAGTTGGCGCGCCTGCTCAAGGAGCGCAAGAAGAAGAGCGTGATGGTGGTGTCCGCGGACGTCTACCGCCCGGCGGCGATCAAGCAGCTGGAAACCCTGGCCAATGACCTGGGCGTGACCTTCTTCCCCTCCGATATCACCCAGAAGCCGGTGGCCATCGCCGAAGCGGCGATCCGCGAAGCCAGGCTCAAGTACATCGACGTGGTGCTGGTCGATACCGCCGGCCGCCTGGCCGTCGATGCCGAGATGATGGCCGAGATCCAGGCCCTGCACGCCGCGGTCAAGCCGGTGGAAACCCTGTTCGTGGTCGACGCCATGACCGGTCAGGACGCCGCCAACACCGCCAAGGCCTTCAATGACGCACTGCCGCTGACCGGCGTGGTGCTCACCAAGGTCGACGGCGATGCCCGTGGCGGTGCGGCGCTGTCGGTGCGCGCCATCACCGGCAAGCCGATCAAGTTCATCGGTATGGGCGAGAAGAGCGAAGCGCTCGAGCCGTTCCACCCCGAGCGGATCGCCTCGCGCATTCTCGGCATGGGCGACGTGCTCAGCCTGATCGAGCAGGCCGAGCAGACCCTCGACCGCGAGAAGGCCGAGAAGCTCACCAAGAAGCTCAAGAAGGGCAAGGGCTTCGACCTCGAGGACTTCCGCGACCAGCTCGTGCAGATGAAGAGCATGGGCGGCCTCGGCGGCCTGATGGACAAGCTGCCGCAGATGGGCGGTGTCAACCTGGCACAGATGGGCAATGCCCAGGGCGCGGCGGAAAAGCAGTTCAAGCAGATGGAGGCGATCATCAGCTCGATGACTCCCGCCGAGCGCCGCGACCCCGATATCATCAGTGGCTCGCGCAAGCGCCGTATCGCCATGGGTTCCGGTACCCAGGTGCAGGACATCGGCCGGCTGATCAAGCAGCACAAGCAGATGCAGAAGATGATGAAGAAATTCAGCGCCAAAGGCGGCATGGCCAAGATGATGCGCGGCATGGGCAGCATGATGCCCGGCGGCGGCATGCCGAAGTTCTGATGGCTCTGGCGGGCCGCCTGGCGGCCTGTGGAAAAAGAGATTTGCAAACAGCCGCATAATCCTTAGAATATGCGGCCTTTCGGGCCTAGGCCCATTTTTGATGTGTGCCTCAAGTTAGCACCGACTACAGGAACGATGTTCACATGGTAACTATTCGTCTCGCTCGTGGCGGCTCCAAAAAGCGCCCCTTCTACCACCTCACCGTGACCAACAGCCGCAATGCGCGCGACGGTCGCTTCGTAGAGCGTATCGGTTTCTTCAATCCGATCGCCTCGGGTGCTGAAGTCAAGCTGTCCGTGAATCAAGAGCGCGCCACCTACTGGCTGAGCCAGGGTGCCCAGCCGTCTGAGCGTGTTGCTCAGCTGCTGAAAGAAGCTGCCAAGGCTGCTGCCTAAGCACTTCTTATGAGCACGACGCCGGCCCCCGCCGAGGATCTTCTGGTTCTCGGCAAGATCGTTTCGGTGCATGGCGTCAAGGGTGAGATAAAGGTGTATTCCTTTACTGATCCCCTGGATAACGTGCTCGACTACCCCCGCTGGACGCTACGGCGCGAAGGCGAGGTGAAACAGGTTGAACTGGCTGGTGGACGCTTGCAGGGCAAGGTTCTGGTCGCCAGGCTCAAGGGGCTCGATGATCGTGAAGTGGCGCGTACCTACGCGGGCTTCGAGATCTGCGTTCCCAGGAGCCAGCTGCCGGAGCTCGATGACGGCGAGTTCTACTGGTATCAGCTGGAAGGTCTGAAGGTCATCGATCAGGCGGGGCAATTGCTCGGCAAGGTCGATCATCTGTTCGAGACCGGTGCCAATGACGTGATGGTGGTCAAGCCCTGCGCTGACAGCCTCGACGATCGTGAGCGCCTGCTGCCGTATACGCAGCAGTGCGTGTTGTCGATCGACCTCGAGGCTGGCGAGATGCAGGTCGACTGGGATGCGGATTTCTAAGCGCCATGCCGAGTTTGCGCGTTGATGTCATCACGCTGTTCCCGGAAATGTTCGCCGCCATCGGCGATTACGGCATCACCAGCCGTGCGGTGAGGCAGGAGCTGTTGCAACTGACCTGCTGGAACCCGCGCAGCTACACCACGGATCGTCATCACACGGTTGACGACCGCCCCTTCGGAGGTGGTCCCGGCATGGTGATGAAGATCAAGCCGCTTGAGGATGCCCTGGCCGATGCCAGGCAGGCCAGCGGCGGCCGGGCGAAGGTGATCTACCTCTCGCCACAGGGCCGCAAGCTGACCCAGGCGGCGGTACGCGAGCTGGCGAAGGAGGAGCGTTTGATCCTCATCGCCGGCCGCTACGAAGGCGTCGACGAGCGTTTCATCGAAACCCACGTCGACGAGGAATGGTCGATCGGCGACTACGTCCTGTCCGGCGGTGAGCTGCCGGCCATGGTGCTGATCGATGCGGTAACGCGCCTTTTGCCTGGTGCATTGGGTCATGCAGATTCGGCCGAGGAAGACTCCTTCACGGATGGCTTGCTCGACTGCCCGCACTACACCCGTCCGGAGGTGTATGCGGATAAGCGTGTTCCGCAGGTGCTGCTTGGCGGCAACCACGAACACATCCGGCGCTGGCGTTTGCAGCAGTCCCTGGGACGCACCTGGGAACGCCGTGTCGATCTTCTGGATAGCCGCTCGCTTTCTGGAGAAGAGAAGAAGCTGCTGGAGGAATACATCCGCCAGCGGGACGATAACTAAATATCGATGGCCGGCCTGACGGCCCGTCTTAGGAGCGCAGCATGACCAACAAAATCATTCAGCAACTCGAAGCTGAGCAGATGAGCAAAGAGATCCCGACCTTTGCCCCGGGCGACACCGTAGTCGTTCAGGTGAAAGTAAAGGAAGGTGACCGTCAGCGTCTGCAGGCGTTCGAGGGTGTGGTAATCGCCAAGCGTAACCGTGGTCTGAACAGCGCCTTCACCGTGCGCAAGATTTCCAGCGGCGTTGGCGTTGAGCGTACTTTCCAGACCTACAGCCCGCTGGTCGACAGCCTGGCCGTCAAGCGTCGTGGTGACGTTCGCAAAGCCAAGCTGTACTACCTGCGCGACCTGTCCGGCAAGGCAGCACGCATCAAGGAAAAACTGGTTTAAGCCAGGCTTTCCCCTCGAAAAAAGCAGCCTCGGCTGCTTTTTTCGTTTCTGGTGTTTGATGGGCTGGCAGCCGTTTCGCAAGCCACCCGCTCCCACAAAAGCAGTGCAGTATCTGCTTTCGATTGTGTTGTTAATGAATTCTTTGCGTAGTGCAGATCTGATCCCATGTCCGCTGTCGACCATCCATTGATCGAGCGTTTCATCGAGGCCCTGTGGCTGGAGAGAGGCTTGTCTGCCCATACCCAGGCGGCCTATCGCAGCGACCTGGCGCTGCTCAATGGCTGGCTGCAGGCCCGTGGCGTCGAGTTGCAATCGGTGGGGCGCGAGGTGCTGCTCGATCACCTGGCCTGGCGCATGAACCAGGGCTACAAGGCGCGCTCCACGGCGCGGCTGATTTCCGGCATGCGCGGCTTCTACCGCTTCCTGCTGCGCGAAGGGGTGATCGATACCGACCCTACGCTGCAGGTGGACATGCCCCAGCTTGGCCGGCCCCTGCCGAAATCGCTGTCCGAGGCCGATGTCGAAGCGCTGCTGGCGGCGCCGGATCTGGACGATCCCATCGGCCTGCGTGATCGCGCCATGCTCGAGGTGCTGTACGCCTGCGGGTTGCGGGTCAGTGAACTGGTCGGCCTGACCCTCGAGCAGGTCAACCTGCGCCAGGGCGTGCTGCGGGTGTTCGGCAAGGGCAGCAAGGAGCGTCTGGTGCCCATGGGCGAGGAGGCCATCGGCTGGGTCGAGCGCTATTGTCGCGAGGCGCGGCCCGCGCTGCTGGCGGGGCGGCCCGCGGACGTGCTGTTTCCCAGCCTGCGCGGCGAGCAGATGACCCGGCAGACCTTCTGGCACCGCATCAAGCATCAGGCCCAGGTGGCCGGTATCGCCAAGTCGCTGTCGCCGCACACCCTGCGTCACGCCTTCGCGACCCATCTGCTCAATCACGGTGCGGACCTGAGGGTGGTGCAGATGCTGCTGGGCCACAGCGATCTGTCCACCACGCAGATCTACACCCATATCGCCCGTGCCCGCTTGCAGGCCCTGCATGCCCAACACCATCCGCGAGGCTGAATCGGCTGGCGCCAGTTCGCGCTTTGCGTCTGCCGCCCGCAGCCTGTGGCCGCGGTTATGGTAGTCTCTGTGCTTTCCCCGTCACCCCGTCGCTCGATAGGAGTATTCATGCGTGTGACCCGCATCGTCGCGGCCATGGCTCTCGGCCTGGTCAGCACCCTCGGCCATGCCGCCGACCCGGATCAGGCGATCCGCAAGAACCTGCTTTCCATCCAGCCCGATCTGCCGATCGAGGCCATTGCCGAGAGCCCGATGCCCGGCGTCTACCAGGTGCAGCTCAAGGGTGGCCGCCAGCTGTACGCCAGTGCCGACGGTCAGTTCGTGATGCAGGGTTACCTGTTCCAGTTCAAGGATGGCCAGGCCATCAACCTCACCGAGGCGGAAGAAGGCAAGGCCATCGCCAAGCAGATCAACGGCATTCCTGCCAAGGACATGGTGGTGTTCGCGCCGAAACAGCCGAAGACCCATATCACCGTGTTCACCGACACCGACTGTGGTTACTGCCAGAAGCTGCACAGTGAAGTGGGCGAGCTGAACAAGCTGGGTGTCGAAGTGCGCTACCTGGCCTTCCCGCGCCAGGGGCTCGGTAGCAAGGGCGCCAAGGACCTGGCCAGCGTGTGGTGCGCCAAGGATCGCCAGGCGGCGATGAACAAGGCCAAGGCCCGCGAGTCGGTGCCTGCGGCCACCTGCGACAACCCGGTTGCCCAGCAGTATCAGCTGGGGCAGATGATCGGCGTCAATGGCACGCCGGCGATCATTCTCGAAAACGGCAAGATGATTCCCGGCTACCAGCCCGCTGCCCAGCTGGCCAAGCTGGCCCTGGAAGCCAAATGATTTGAGCGGCTGGGGGCTGTTGGCGCGCGCGGCAGCGCGACTCGTGCGGTAGCGTTAACAGGCCCTCGCCGATTGACTATCCCTGGGCCGCTTCGTAATGTGCGGCTCTTTTCCACGGCCGGCGCCCGCGTCGGCCGTTTTATGCAGTGCAGTTGGGAGTCTAGTGTGAATCCGGTCAAAGTAGGCATCTGTGGGCTGGGTACCGTCGGTGGCGGTACCGTGAATGTGCTCAAGCGCAACGCCGAGGAAATCGCGCGTCGTGCCGGGCGTGGCATCGAGGTGGCGCAGATCGCCACCCGTACACCCAAGCCCCAGTACCAGTCGACCGGCATTATTATGACCGACGATGTCTTCGCGGTGGCCAGCAACCCCGAGATCGATATCGTCGTCGAACTCATCGGTGGCTACAGCGTCGCCCGTGAGCTGGTTCTCAAGGCCATCGACAACGGCAAGCACGTGGTCACCGCCAACAAGGCGCTGATCGCCGTGCACGGCAACGAGATCTTTGCCCGCGCCCGCGAAAAGGGCGTCATCGTCGCGTTCGAAGCGGCGGTGGCCGGTGGCATTCCGGTGATCAAGGCGATCCGTGAAGGCCTGTCGGCCAACCGTATCAACTGGTTGGCCGGGATCATCAACGGCACCGGCAACTTCATTCTCAGCGAGATGCGCGAGAAGGGGCGCACCTTCGAGGACGTGCTGGCCGAAGCCCAGGCCCTGGGTTACGCCGAGGCCGACCCGACGTTCGACGTCGAAGGCATCGACGCGGCCCACAAGCTGACCATCCTGGCGTCCATCGCCTTCGGCATTCCGCTGCAGTTCGACAAGGCCTACACCGAAGGCATCACCAGGCTGACCACTGCCGACGTCAACTACGCCGAGGCCCTGGGCTATCGCATCAAGCACCTGGGTGTGGCGCGCCGCACCGAGGCCGGCATCGAGCTGCGCGTACACCCGACGCTGATCCCGGCCGACCGCCTGATCGCCAACGTCAATGGCGTGATGAACGCGGTGATGGTCAATGGCGACGCCGCCGGCAGCACGCTGTTCTATGGCGCCGGTGCCGGCATGGAAGCGACCGCCTCGGCCGTGGTGGCCGACCTGGTCGACGTGGTGCGGGCGCTGACCACCGACCCGACCAACCGCGTGCCGCACCTGGCCTTCCAGCCGGATTCGCTGTCCGATCACCCGATCCTGCCGATCACCGATTGCGAGAGTGCCTACTACCTGCGCATCCAGGCCAAGGATCGCCCCGGCGTGCTGGCCCAGGTGGCGAGCATTCTGTCGGAGCGCGGCATCAACATCGAATCGATCATGCAGAAGGAAGTCGAGGAGCAGGACGGCCTGGTGCCGATGATCCTGGTCACCCATCGCGTTGCCGAGCAGCGCATGAACGACGCCATTTCTGCTCTGGAAGCGCTGGCCGACGTCGTCGGCAACGTGGTGCGCATCCGCGTCGAACAACTCAGCTAATTCAGTCGCGCGCCGCGACTCATTCGCGGCGTGGCGCCCCAGACCGAAGGTTTGCAGACCATGCGCTATATCAGCACTCGCGGCCAGGCACCGGCCCTGAATTTCGAAGACGTCCTGCTGGCTGGCCTGGCCACGGACGGCGGCCTGTACGTGCCGGAAAACCTGCCGCGCTTCACCCAGGAGGAGATCGCCTCCTGGGCCGGCTTGCCCTACCACGAGCTGGCCTTCCGGGTGATGCGCCCGTTCGTCACCGGCAGCATCCCGGATGCCGACTTCAAGAAGATTCTCGAAGACACCTACGGCGTGTTCGAGCACGCGGCCGTGGCGCCGTTGCGTCAGTTGAACGGCAACGAGTGGGTGCTCGAGCTGTTCCACGGCCCGACCCTGGCGTTCAAGGATTTCGCCCTGCAGCTGCTCGGCCGCCTGCTCGACTACGTGCTGGCCAAGCGCAACGAGCGCGTGGTGATCATGGGCGCTACCAGCGGTGATACCGGCTCGGCGGCCATCGAAGGCTGCAAGGCCTGCGACAACGTCGACATCTTCATCATGCATCCGCACAACCGGGTGTCCGAAGTGCAGCGCCGGCAGATGACCACCATTCTCGGCGACAACATCCACAATATCGCCATCGAAGGCAACTTCGACGACTGCCAGGAAATGGTCAAGGCCAGCTTCGCCGACCAGGATTTCCTCAAGGGCACGCGCCTGGTGGCGGTCAACTCGATCAACTGGGCGCGGATCATGGCCCAGATCGTCTACTACTTCCATGCGGCGCTGCAGCTCGGCGGCCCGGCGCGTTCGGTGGCCTTCTCGGTGCCGACCGGCAACTTCGGCGACATCTTCGCCGGCTATCTCGCCCGCAACATGGGCCTGCCGGTCAGCCAGCTGATCGTCGCCACCAACCGCAATGACATCCTGCACCGCTTCATGAGCGGCAACGGGTACGCCAAGGGCGAGCTGTACCCGACCCTGTCGCCGTCGATGGACATCATGGTGTCGTCGAACTTCGAGCGCCTGCTGTTCGACCTGCACGGTCGCAACGGCCCGTCGATCGCCGCGCTGATGACCGAATTCCGCCAGACCGGCGGCTTCACCGTCGAAGACGATCGCTGGACCGAAGCGCGCAAGCTGTTCGATTCCCTCGCGGTTAGCGATGAACAAACCTGCCAGACCATCGCAGAAGTCTACGCCGCCACCGGTGAGCTGCTCGACCCGCACACCGCCATCGGCGTGCGTGCCGCCCGCGAGTGCCGGCGCAGCCTGGCCGTGCCGATGGTGGTGCTGGGCACGGCGCACCCGGTCAAGTTCCCGGAGGCCATCGAGAAGTCGGCTGTGAACCTGTCGCCAGCGCTGCCGGCGCATCTAGCCGATCTGTTCGGGCGCGAAGAGCGCTGCACCGTGCTGGCCAATGACCTGGCGACCGTGCAGCAATTCGTGGCGGCGCACGGTAATCGCGGCAAGCCGTTGTAAGCGCCAGTGCCCTAAAGCGAAAGGCCGGTCACCGAGAGGTGCCGGCCTTTTGTGTTTTAGCGCGTCTCGACTGGCTCCTGTGGAAGCGGGCGGGTGTATGGTTCATATGAAAAAATCGCGGGCATGGACTAGGCGTCCCCGCCCGCTCCCACAAAGGCAGACCTGGGGTTTCCAAGTCGTAGGGTGGGCTTCAGCCCACCAGTCCCGGCGTCGGCGCTACCGCCGATTGACCGCCGCCACCGGCGCCTGCTGGCAAAGCCGCTTGTCCAACTGCCCGACATAGGGGTTGCCCCAGCCCATCACGCAGCCGACCAGCTGGTTGCGCTGGCGCTCCCAGTGTTCGGCGGGGTAGGTCTTGTTCCAGGCGTTGAACAGCTGGCGGTTCTGTTTCGACAGGCGCAGCTGGTAGCGGTCGCTCATGTACAGGTAGGTGCGGGCGATCATGCCGCGAACCTGCTGGCGCGGCATCACCTTGCGGGCCTTGAAGTCCACCACTGTGGGGCAGGCGCCGTACTGGCTGGGCTTTTGCGGCAGCCAGCCGAAGTCATAGTTGCTGCGGTCACCATTGACCTCGCCTATCGCCGGTACCAGGTTGTGCAGGTCGGCTTCGGCGCGACGGAATACGCTGTCGTTCTTGCTGCAGTTCTTGCGTCCACCCTGTTGCCAACACTGGCGCTGGTGGCCGATCTGCCAGGCCGGGACGATATGCTCCCATTCGATACGCGCGGCGCGGGTGGCATTCTTGCGTGGCGTGTAGCCGCAGCTTTTCAGGTCGACGCGATTGCCCTTGAAGCTGCAGCCGCAATAGAACTCCACCGACTGGCGCTCGTAGAGGGTCCAGCCGATCTTCTTGGCCTGGCTGAAGCTTTGCGGTGGGGCGGCCTGCAGCGAGGTGCAGAGGGTCAGGCACAGCAGGGTGAGAAGGCTGCGGAACGGCATGCGGCTTTCCTAAAAAGTGGCGCATCATACCGGCTCGTTGTGGTTTGCCAAGGCTGGCCCATTGATGGCGTCTATCCAGATCGCGACCCAGCTGCTCTGCGACCCAGTTGGCGAACCGCCAGCCTTTTCTAGGCTAGAGTTGCTGGGTTGATCTCCCCTCGACGGCTTCCAGCGCCTTGCAGATGACCAGGGTCCACCCTTGGATTAAATTACATGTGATGTATTGAGTTATCACATGTGATGTTCTAGTCTGCGTCTCATGGAAAACAAATCATCTGCCCATTACCAGCGTCTTTTCCGTCAGCGTCTGCGCGAGCAGGGCCTGGTGAAGAAGGAGGTCTGGATTCTGCCCGAGCATGCCCAGAAGCTCTCGGCGGTCGAAAGGAAACTGCGCCAGCCCCAGCCGGAGCTGGCTTCAATGGAGGAGGGGGTGAGCATGCCTCAGGTTTGGACTGCACATACGTTGTTCGATGCGCTATCGGCGACAGCGCCGTTTGCCGATGGTCGCGCGGCCGTCGAGCTGATCCAGGGTGCCGACGCCAGTCTGCACGTGACCATGAAGGAATACGGCGATCTGCCGCTGTTCATCGCCGTGTTCGGCGACCAGATCGTGGTCGAGGCGCTGCTCTGGCCGGCCAGCGACGTGCGCGACACCGCCGCCTTCAACGAGGAAGTGCTGCGCAGCCACAAGCTGTTCCCGCTGTCCTGCGTGGGGCTCGAAACCCTGCCGGACGGTCAGGCCTGCTACACCATGTTCGGTGCGCTCAGCGCTTCGTCGATCCTGCCCAACGTGGTGCTGGAGATCGAAACCCTGGCGGACAACGTGATCAAGGCGACCGAAGCCTACGAAGACTTCCTCAAGGCCAGTGCATAAGGAGACATGCCCATGAACGTGTGGAGCAAATTGCTGACGGCGCTGCGCGGCGGTGCCAACGAAATGGGCGAGGCCCTGGTCGATGGCCAGGCCTTGCGCATCCTCGATCAGGAAATCCGCGACGCCGATGCCGAGCTGCGCAAATCCAAGGAAGCGCTGGCCGAGATCATGGCCAAGCAGAAGCTGGCCGCCGAGCGCGCCGGCAAGTGCGCCGCCAAGATCGCCGAGTACGAAGCGTACGCGGTCAAGGCGCTGGAGACCGGCAAGGACGACCTGGCTGGCGAAGTGGCCGGCAAGATCGCCAACCTGGAAATCGAACTGGGCAGTGAGCGCGAGCAGGCCGATGCCTATGCGGCCAGCGTGGCCCAGCTGCGCGCGGCGGTGAGCCAGGCGGAAGCCAATATCAAGCGCCTGAAACAACAGGTCGATACCGTCAAGGCCACCGAAAGCGTGCAGAAGGCGCAGATGGCCGTGGCCCAGCGTTATGGTGGCTCCCAGGCCAAGCTGCACACCGCGGTCGAGTCGCTGGAGCGCATCAAGCAGCAGCAGGCCGAGCGTGCGGCGAAGATGGAAGCGGCGGCCGAGCTGGCCGAGGCCTCCAACCCTGACCAGTCGCTGGACGCCAAGCTGCGCGCCGCCGGTATCGTCGCCGACAAGAGCAGCGCCGACAGCGTGCTGGCGCGCCTCAAGGACAAGGCCAAGCCCTGACCGCGGGCTGGCTCCTAGCGTCATGAGTGGTGGGGCCGGCAGGCTCCGCCCTGTTTTCAGGGATAGGAAATCATGGAAATCTTCCTGCAGGTCTCGTTGGCGTTCCCGACGGTCATCTTCAGCTTCCTGCTGTGCCTGGCAGTGCTGTACTGGGTCGTCGTCGCGTTCGGGGTGATCGAGATCGACGTGCTCGACGTCGAGGCCGATTCCGCACTGGAAGGCCCGGCGGCTGCGCTCCTGTCCAAACTCAAGCTGCGCGACGTGCCGCTGACCCTGGTACTGACGCTGCTGATCTTCTTCGCCTGGTTCATCAGCTATTTCGCCGACCTCTGGCTGCTCGGCCTGCTGCCCCTGGACTGGCTGCGCTACCCGCTCGGCCTGGTGGTCGCCGCGCTGGCGCTGCTGCTCGCCGTGGCGCCCACCCGCCTGCTGTGCGCGCCGCTACGCCCGCTGTTTCTCAAGCTGGAAGTGACCAGCAGCAAGAGCGTGCTCGGCCAGACCGCCGTGGTGCGCAGCGGACGGGTGACCGCCAGCCATGGCGAGGCCGTGCTGGAAGACGGCGGCGCCGGGCTGATCCTGCGCGTGCGCGCCGACGAGCAGCTGGGGTTCAAGCGTGGCGACCGTGTCGTTTTACTGGAGTACCTGGAGGCGCAGCACGCCTACCGGGTGATAACCGAGGATGAGTTCCGCGGCATCTGAGCCGTCGGTTCCGTTTGTCTCAAAGGAGATTGAGTGCAATGTACAACCTTCCCCCGTCGCTGATCCCCGTGCTGCTCGGGGTCGGCCTGGTCGCCCTGCTGATCGTCGGCCTGCTGGCCCTGTTCAAGGCCTTCTACATCAAGGTTCCCCAGGGTACCGCACTGATCGTCAACGACATGTCGTCCACGCCCAAGGTGCACTTCACCGGCGCGCTGGTGTACCCGGTCATCCACCTCAAGGAGTTCATGAAGATCTCCCTGATCACCCTGGAAGTCGACCGCCGTGCCAAGGACGGGCTGATCTGCCGCGACAACATGCGCGCCGACATCACCGTGGCCTTCTACCTGCGCGTCAACGAGACCCAGGAAGACGTCCTCAAGGTGGCCAAGGCCATTGGCGTCGAGCGTGCCTCCGATCGTGCGGCGGTCAACGAACTGTTCAATGCCAAGTTCTCCGAGGCGCTGAAGACCGTTGGCAAGCAGTTCGACTTCGTCCAGCTGTTCGAGAATCGCCAGGAATTCCGTGACCGCATCGTCGAGGTGATCGGCAACGACCTCAATGGCTACGTGCTCGAGGACGTGGCCATCGACTACCTGGAGCAGACCGCCAAGAGCTCCCTGGACCCGAGCAACATTCTCGATGCCGAGGGTATCCGCAAGATCACCGAGCTGACCGCTGCGCAGAACGTCATCACCAATGACCTGGAGCGTAACGAGGAGCTGGCGATCAAGAAGAAGAACGTCGAAACCCGCGAGGCGACCCTGGCCCTGGAGCGCCAGCAGGCCGATGCCGAAGCGCGGCAGAAGCGCGAGGTGGAGACCATCCGCGCCCGCGAGGAAGCGGAAACCCTCAAGGTGCGCGAGGAAGAGCGCCTGAAGGCCGAACAGGCGCGCATCCAGACCCAGCAGGAGCTGGACATCCGCGCCGAGAACCACCAGCGCGAAGTGGAAGTGGCCCAGCAGAACCGTCAGCGCGCGGTGGTCATCGAGGTGGAGAAGGTCACCCGTGCCCAGGAACTGGAAGTGGTGGCCCGCGAGCGCGAGGTCGAGCTGCAGCGCATCGAGAAGGAAAAGGCGCTGGAAGAGGAACGCAAGAACATCGCCGCCGTGGTGCGCGAGCGCGTGGCGGTCGAGAAGACCGTGGCCCAGGAGGAGGAGCGCATCAAGGAAGTGCGCGAGGTCTCCGAAGCCGAGCGCCTCAAGCAGGTCACCGTGCTCAATGCCCAGGCCGAGGCCGAGCAGGAGCTGGTGCGCCAGGTCAAGCAGGCCGAAGCCGACGAAACCCGTTCCAAGCACAAGGCGGTGGAAATCAACAACCTCGCCCAGGCTGAACTGGAAGCCGCGGCCAAGAGCGCCGAGGCCAAGAAAAAACTGGCCGAAGGCATCGAGGCCGAGCGCGCCGCGCCTGGCCTGGCCGATGCGCGGGTGCGTGAAGTCACCGCCGCGGCGAAGGAGAAGGAAGGTCTGGCCGAAGCCCGCGTGCAGGCCGAGCGCCTGATCGCCGAAGCCAAGGGCGAGCAGGAGAAGGGCCTGGCCCAGGCGCGTGTCACCGAAGCGCAGGCCGCCGCCAAGGAGAAAGACGGCCTGGCCGACGCCAAGGTACTGGAAGAGAAGCTCGGCGCCCAGGCGCGCGGCGAGGAGCAACTCGGTGTGGCCAAGGCCAAGGCCACCCAGGATCTGGGCATGGCCGAAGCTCAGGTATTGCTGGAGCGCCTGAACGCCGAAGCCGAAGGCCTGGGCAAGAAGTTCGGCGCCCTGGATGCGCTCAGCGACAACGCCCGCCAGCACGAAGAATTCCGCATGCAGCTGGAGAAGAGCTTCGAGGAGGCCATGGCCGCCATCGCGGCCAACAAGGACATCGCCAAGGATCAGGCCGAAGTGCTGGCCACCGCGCTGGCCAAGGCGAAGATCGAGATCGTCGGCGGCGAAGGCGACTTCTTCAACTCGTTCGCCAAGTCCCTGTCGGTGGGCAAGGCCATCGAAGGCGTGGTCGGCAAGAGCCCGGTGGTGCAGGACGTGCTCGCGCGTCTGCTGCAGGGCCGCGCCGCTGAAGCCAAACCGGCGACGGTAGGCGACGCGGACGCGGTGTAAACCTGGGTGCCGGCGTCAGCCCGTGCGGGCTGGCGCCGCTCATGGAATTCGGTGCGGGCCGGGCCCGCGCATTCAGGCCGTCATGGCCTGCCTCGATGACAAGGAAAGTGGCATGTCGCAATCAAGAGATCACCTGGAAATGACCTTTCGCAGCATCCAGTGCTTTGCCGATGACGGCCGTCTGGACGCCGCCGAGCTGGGCTCGCTGCTGGACATCGCCGAGCGTGACGGCGTGATCGATGACGACGAGATCCGCGTGCTGACGCGCATCATCGCCCGCATCAAACCCGAGGAACTCGACCCCGCGATGGGCGAGAAACTCGCCGAGATCGCCCGCAAGATCGGTGCCTGAGCACCGCCTCATCCGTTTCGGCCCCGCCCATGACGGGGCCTTGCTTGCAGACCGCACAGATTCAGGAAGACCATGATGTCGGACGCCCAAGCCGAAAACACCCAGCAGGACATTCTCGACAAGGCCGTGGCCGAAGGCGGCGCCTACGAGGTGCTGCACAAACGCTTGCAGGAACAGGGCCTGCGCCTGCGCGAGCGCACCGAGGCGCTCAACGAGCAGCGCCTGCAGGAGTTCGGCAGCAGCCAGATGGAAGTGATCGGGCGGGTGCGCATCCGGACCGAGAACAACTGCATCGCCCGCGACATCGTGCAGGTCGGCGACTGGCTGCTGTTCGGCTACAACGTGTTCATGGGCCTGAAGAAGGAAACCGCGGTCGCCGACGTGTTCTCCCTCTATCGCCTGGTCGAGGGCAGCGAGGGTTATGAGGCCGAAGCGGTCGCCCTGGACGACACCTTCCTGAGCCAGAGCGGCTTCGTCAACGACTTCAACGAGCTGTACACCTACTACAAGAACACCCGGCTGCTGCAGCTGGCGATCCGCGACGGCAAGCTGCTGGCCAGCTTCCAGATCGGCGAGCGGATCACCGACATCCGCGTGTTCCGCTGGTCGCTGTCCCTCGACGGCAAGGACGTGCGCTACATCGACAACCGCGGCGAGCGCGATATCGCGCTGCCGGCGCCGTTCGACTTCGAATGGCAGAAGACCACCCGCGAGATGACGGTCAACGGCCGCCATCCGCACCTGAACATCCTCGACACGGTATTCGTCGAGACGGTCGGCGGCGACCTGACCATCAAGGTCGAGAACAACACCGAAAGCGGCCAGGGCATCTACCGCGAAGAGGTGATGGACAAGACCCAGTCGCTGGACGATGCGCAGATCGAATACGCCGCCCTGGGCAGCCTGATCCTGCTCAAGGTGCTGCCGTACCGCGAGGAGCAGTGGCGCTATCTGGTGTTCAACCGCCTGACCCGCAAGGTCGAGCGCATCGACGCCATCGGCCTGGCCTGCGTGCAGCTACCCGAAGACCACGGCATCATCTTTCCCGGCGGCTACTACCTGCAGAACGGCGAGCACAAGACCTTCGAGCAGTCGATGGCCGGCATGCGCTTCAAGCGCTCGGTGCGCTCGCCCAACGGCGAGGACGTGCAGTACATCTTCTACCACCCGGGCGAAGGCCGGGCGGTGCTGCTGACCTACAACATGGTCACCCGCCAGCTGCAGAACCCGATCTTCGGCCACGGCTACGCGCGCCTGGAAGACGGGCGCATGGTGATCTTCTCCGCCGAAGGCGATGAGCCGACGCGCATCCACCCCATGCAGGTCTGGCAGACGCCGTTCGAGAGCGAGGAATACGCCGCCCGCCAGCCGGCGCGCAGCGGCTTCTTCGGGCGCATCGGCAATGCCGAGCTGGTGCGCGGGGTGTCCGATCTGTTCAACCTCAGCCGCGAGATCGACAGCCGCGAAGTGTCGGTGGCGCGCTACAGCCTGTTGTGTCAGAACACCCGCCGGCTGTTCGACATCTACCACTGGCTGAGCGACCCGCAGTGCGCCGAACTGGCGCCGCTGCTGCGCGAGATCGCCGCCACCGGCGAGCTGGTGCTCGACGAGTTCGAGAAGGTCGAGAGCATTCGCCAGCAGTCCGCGGCGGCCATGGCCGAGGCCGAAAGCCGCCAGAAGGCCTTGCTGGAAAGCGTGCGCTCGGATACCTGGGACAAGGTCGAGCAATACGTCGAGGCCCTCAATGCGATCACCGCCCAGCGCGGCCAGCTGCTGACCATCCGCGACTACCGCTACATCGACGTGGCGCGCATCGACGCCATGGAAACTGCGCTGCTCGAAGCCCGCGAGCAGACCGCCGCGGCCACCTCGCGCTTTCTGGCCGGCGACGCTGCGCTGCAGCCCTATCACCACGATCTGCAGCTGTTCGACGAGCAGGCGCAGAAGGCCGAGAGCGTCGCGCAGCTGGCCGAACCGCTGGCCGGGCTCAACGAGATGGCCGGCAACCTGGACATGCTGTCCGGGCTGATGGCCTCGTTGCAGATCGACGACGCCACCGAACGCACCCGTATCGTCGACGCCATTTCCGAGGTGTATGCCAAGCTCAACCAGGCCAAGGCCCGCGCCGAGCAGCGCCGCAAGGGCCTGGGCTCGGCCGAGACCGTGGCGCAGTTCGGCGCCCAGTTCAAGCTGTTCAGCCAGAGCATCACCAACGCCCTGGCGCTGGCCCAGGACCCGGAGAAGTGTGACGAGCAGTTGTCGCGGCTGCTGGTGCAGCTCGAAGAGCTGGAAAGCCAGTTCGGTGACCACGAACAGTTTCTCGGCGACATCCTGGCCAAGCGCGAGGAGCTGCTGGAAACCTTCGAGGCGCACAAGCAGAGCCTGCTCGACGAGCGTCAACGCAAGGCCCAGGGCCTGCTCGACGCCGCGCGGCGGATTCTCGACAGCCTTGGCCGGCGCACCGCCAAGTTCACCGAGACCCAGGAGCTCAACGCCTTCTTCGCTGCCGACCCGCTGATTCTCAAGCTGCGCGAACTGGCCGAGCGCCTGCGTGAGCTCAAGGACAGCGTCAAGGCCGATGACGTCGAGGCGCGCCTCAAAGGCGCCCGCGACCAGGCCGTACGTGCGCTACGCGACAAGAGCGAGCTGTTCGAGGCCGGCGGCGATGTCATCAAGCTGGGGCCGCGCCATCGCTTCGCGGTCAATACCCAGGAACTCGACCTGACCCTGCTGCCCCGTGGCGACGGGCTGTTCCTGCACCTGACCGGCACCGACTTTCTCGAGCCGCTGCATGATGCCGAGCTCGACGGCCTGCGCGATTACTGGCAGGTCAGCCTGGAGTCCGAGTCGGCCGCGCTGTACCGCGGCGAGTACCTGGCCGGCCTGGTACTCGACGCGGCGGTGAACAATACCGACGGCCTGAGCCTGGATCAGCTCAAGGCGCACATGAGCCAGCCCGACGAGCTGATCAAGCGTATCCGCGAGTTCGCCGCGCCGCGCTACAAGGAGGGTTACCAGAAGGGCATCCACGACCAGGACGCCATGGCCATCCTGCTGCGTCTGCTGGCGTTGCGCGAGGCGGCCGGCCTGCTCACTTATTCGCCACGGGCCCGCGGCCTGGCGCTGTTCTTCTGGAGCCGCTGGCACGAAGACGTGGAGGCCGCCCACTGGCCCGAGCGTGCCCGCACCTGCGCCAACATCCGCCAGCTGTTCGGCCGCGACGAGGGCATCCGCCAGCTACGCGAGGAAGTGCTCAAGGCGCTGCACGGTTATCTCGTCCGCCACCCGATGCCGTTCGACGCCGCACTGCAGCGCGAGGCGGCGGAATACCTGGTCGAGGAACTGGCCGCTCCACGCATCGAATTCGTGGTCAGCAAGTACGCCCGCGACCTGTTCGAGGGTCTGCGCCAGCATCTGCAGGCCGCCCATATGTGGGAGGGCTACCTGCAGGCCCAGGAGCGCCTGCGCGGGCGCCCGGACCAGCGCTGGGCACTGGCCGAAAACTGGTTGCAGGCCTATTGCGCGCAGCAGGGTCAGGAACATCTGCAGGCATACGTAGTCGAGGCCGTGGCCCTTGGCTTGATCGACAGCGACCTGCCGCAGCGTGTCACCGAGGCCGACCTGCAGGTGCGCGTCGAGGGGCTGCTGGGTGATCACCCACGCATCCAGGACGGCACCCTGAGTTTCGCCCTGCACGATTTCTTCCAGCGCCTGCGCCACCACCGCGAAACCTTCCTGCCCGAGCTGCAGCGCTACCAGGGCCTGCGCCAGGAGGTGGTCAACCGCGAGCGCACGGCGCTGCGCCTGAGCGAGTTCAAGCCACGGCCGCTGTCGTCGTTCGTGCGCAACAAGCTGATCAACGACGTGTACCTGGGCTTCATCGGCGACAACCTGGCCAAGCAGATGGGCACCGCCGGCGAGAACAAACGCACCGACCTGATGGGCCTGCTGATGCTCATCTCGCCGCCCGGTTACGGCAAGACCACGCTGATGGAGTACGTGGCCCATCGTCTGGGGCTGATCTTCATGAAGATCAACGGCCCGGCCCTCGGCCACGAGGTGCGCTCCATCGACCCGGCCCAGGCGCCGGACGCCACCTCGCGCCAGGAGTTGGAAAAGCTCAACCTGGCGCTGGAAATGGGCAACAACGTGATGCTCTATGTCGATGACATCCAGCACACCCACCCGGAATTCCTGCAGAAGTTCATCTCCCTGTGCGACGGCACGCGGCGCATCGAGGGCGTGTGGAAGGGCAAGACCAAGACCTACGACATGCGCGGCAAGAAGTTCTGCGTGGTGATGAGCGGCAACCCGTACACCGAGTCCGGCGACGTGTTCAAGATCCCCGACATGCTCGCCAACCGCGCCGACATCTACAACCTGGGCGATACCCTGGGCGGCATGCAGGAAGCCTTCGCGCTGAGCTACATCGAGAACGGCCTGACCTCCAACCCGGTGCTGGCGCCCCTGGCCACCCGCGACATGGCCGACGTCTACCGCTTCGTCGCCAAGGCCGAGGGCAAGCCGTTCTCCGCCAACGAGCTGTCGCACAGCTACAGCGGCGCCGAGATCAACGAGATCGTCGCCACCCTGCAGCGCCTGATGCAGGTGCGCGACGTGGTCGGCCGGGTCAACCAGCAATACATCATCAGCGCCGCCCAGGCCGACAGCTACCGCACCGAGCCGCCGTTCAAGCTGCAGGGCAGCTACCGCAACATGAACAAGATGGCTGAGAAGATCAGCGCGGTAATGAACGACGCCGAGCTGCTGCAACTGATCGCCGACCACTACCAGGGCGAGTCGCAACTGCTCACCACCGGCGCCGAGGAGAACCTGCTCAAGCTCGCCGAGCTGCGCGGCAACCAGACGCCCCAGCAGGCCGAGCGCTGGGCGCAGATCAAGCGTGACTTCATGCGCAACAAGGCCATGGGCGGCAGCGACTCGGACGTCGGCGCCCGCGTGGTAGCCCAGCTCAACGATCTGGTCGAGGGCGTACGCGGCCTGGCCCGCAGCGAGCCGGCCGCACCAGCGGCTGCCGCCGTGCCCTGGCAGGAACTGCTGGCCGGCCTGGAGCGGTTGCGCGATGTGCCGCCGAAGGTGGAAGTGGCCGTGCAGGCCGCGCCGCAGCCCGGTGTGCAGGCGTTGCTGGAGCGCCTGGCCGATGGCCTGCAGGACGGCGTGCTGCCGCTGATCAATGCCATGGACAAGAAGATCGACATCGACCTGGGCACCCACAAACGCATGGGCGACATGGCCCAGCAGCTGCGGGAGATCGCCCGGATGATGGGGCAGGGTGGCGAGACGCCGTGACGCTCTGGCTGTTACCGCGCCTGAAGCTGCTGTTCGGCATCGCCGCGGTGATGGTCGTGCTGCAGCTGATCAACAGCCTGGACGGTTACAGCCTCAACCGCTTTGGGCTGATCCCGCGCGAGGTGCAGGCGCTTCCAGGCATCCTGTTGGCGCCCTGGTTGCACGGCAGCTGGCTGCACCTGTTCGGCAACCTCAGCGGTTTCATGGTGCTCGGCGCCCTGGCGCTGCTGGAGTCGCGGGGCGAGTTTATCCGCGCCAGCCTGTTCATCATCGTCGCCAGTGGCGTGCTGGTCTGGCTGTTCGGCCGCACCGGCATTCATGTTGGCTCCAGCGGCTGGCTGTTCGGCTTGTGGGGCCTGCTGCTGGGCCGCGCCTGGTTTCGCCGCAGCCTTGCCGACCTGCTGCTGGCGGCGTTGGCGCTGGTGCTGTACGGCGGTTTTTTCTACGGCCTGCTGCCCCAGCAGGGCGTTTCGTTCGAATACCACCTGGCCGGCGCACTGTGCGGCGGCCTGTACGCCTCATGGCAACGCGGCGGCCCCAAGCGCCGCACCCGGAAACGGACTCGACAGGGTTAAAAATGGATTTCAATCGCCTCGATCAGCACCTGCGTGACAGCCTCACCGACCTCAAACTCAGCAACGAGGAGCGCGACGAGCTACGCGAGCTGGGCAACGACCTGACGCCCGACCAGGTGCGCTATATGCGCAACCGCGCCTTCGACCTGGTGCGCGAACTAGTCGGCAACCCGGACAATGCCGTGCCGGCCCTGAAATGGCTGGAGCAGGTGATCAAGACCCTGGAGGTGCGCTGCTCACCGCTGCGCGGGCAGAGCAGTGCGCACTTCAGCCCGGGTGAAAGCTGCCGCCAGCGCATTCGCGACCTGTGCCGCAACGCCCGGGAATCGGTGGACGTGTGCGTGTACACCATTTCCGACGACCAACTCAGCGACGAGCTGATCGCGGTGCACCGCCGCGGCCTGGCTGTGCGCATCATCAGCGATAGCGAAAAACGCTTCGACGTCGGCAGCGACATCCAGCAGCTGATCGATGCCGGCGTGCCGCTGCGCATCGACAACAGCCCCTTTCACATGCATCACAAGTTCGCTCTGTTCGATGGCCGCCTGCTGCTCAACGGCAGCTTCAACTGGACGCGCAGTGCCAGCACCAGCAACGAGGAGAACCTGCTGGTGACCGACGATCCCCACCTGGTCGCCGAGTTTCGCCGTGAGTTCGAGATGCTTTGGAAGCGCTACCGGCCCTAGCGGCGCAGCGCCGGCAGAAATGCCAGGAGACTCGCTGGTAGCTGCCGGCGCAACGCCTCGCTCATCGCCTCGCGGCGCTTCTGGTAGAGCAGGCCAAGGCCCATTACGCCGAGGCCGATCAGGCTGACCACCACCGGGAACAGCAGCGAGTCCTCGAACACGTCGTGGGCCAGGTAGCCGAGATAACCGGCCACGCCCAGGGCGCCGAAGACCATGAACAGTGGACGGCGCAGCAGGATCGACAGGCCGATCAGGCCCAGGTTGATCAGGCAGTAGAGCGCCTTGCCCAGTTCGCTGCCGCTGTCCATCAGGCTCAGGCCACCCCAGAACGCCGTCAGCCCGGCCAGGTAGCCCCAAAAGGCGAAATCCTGTTTGCTGCGCCCGTCCACCAGCAGGCTGACGAGCAGGATCACCAGGCCGAACCACAGCGATACCTCGCGGCGCTGCTCCCAATTGAAGTACTGGCCATGCAGCAGCTCGCTCAAGTCCATGGACATGAACCACAGCGCCACGGCGATCGGCATGACGATGAACGGGAAGGGCAGCAGGCGCAGCACCAGCAGGCCGGCCAGCACCGTCGCCACCTCCATGACCAGCCAGCCGCCCTGCACGTAGCGGTAGTAGTCGACGTAGTCCGCCTGCGCGTCATCCAGGGGCCACAGGCCCAGCAGCCTTTGTGCGGCGAACACCACCAGCGGCGTCAGGCTCACCGCCACGGCGCCGAGCAGGCCGCCGGGAATCGGCTGGCCGCGGCGCCACAGGCTGCGCCCGCAGAGCAGGAACAGCAGCAGGTAAGCCGTGCTGATCATCAGCAACGCCAGGTCGCCGATATTCATCCAGGCTTCGGTAAGCAGCCAACCCATGGCGCCCATGATCAGCAGGGCGCCGAAGTAATAGGCGATATGGGAGAGCTGGAAGCTGGGGCGCTCGGCAGGCGCCTGGCACAGAAAATCCAGCAGCGCCTGGTCCTGGCCGGGCTGCAGCACGCCGGCCTGAACGGCGCGGCTGAGGTCACTGGAATCAACATTCAGCTTCATGGGCGTGGCCGTCCTCTCTTAGGAGTCTGTTCACAATTCTTGGGTGCCTAAAAAGCGGCAAGTACAAGGCCAAAGCGGCCGTTCGTACTGCGATTTCAAACCTGCTCACATCGGTGGGCTGAAGCCCACCCTACGAGGCTGGCACTATCGGTAGGGTGGGCTTTAGCCCACCACTGCAAATGATCGCTTGCGCCAACCAGCCGTCAAAATCTACAAACTTGTACTTAAGAGTCATGAACAGGCGCTTAGGGTCGCTGCCCGGAAACTGCAGCGGCGCGCCCAGGCGTTGCACCTGGGCGTGTTCGATCAATGCTTGCGCGGTACGGCCTTGAGCAGCTCGTCCGGCGGCATCTCGCAGTGGATCTTGCGGCCGATCAGCTCTTCGATCGGGGGCAGGGCGAAGGCGTCGTCCTCACCGGCAAAGCTGATCGAGGTGCCGCTGGTGCCGGCGCGGCCGGTACGGCCAATGCGGTGCACGTAGTCGTCCGGGTCTTCCGGCAGGGTGAAGTTGATCACGTGGCTGATGCCGTCGACATGGATGCCGCGGCCGGCCACGTCGGTGGCGACCATGACGCGGATCTTGCCCTCGCGAAAACCTTCCAGGGCGCGAATGCGCTTGTGCTGGGGGATGTCGCCGGACATCTGTACCGCGCTGATACCGTCACGGGTCAGGCGTTCCTCGATACGGCGCACTTCGTCCTTGCGGTTGGCGAAGACCATTACCCGGGTCCAGTCGTTCTGCACGATCAGGTTGTAGAGCAGCTTGTACTTGTCCGCCGAGGCGACGGCGTAGACGTGCTGTTCGACGGTGTCGCTGGCGACGTTTTCCGGCTCGATCTCGACGATGGCCGGGTTGGAGGTCCATTGCTTGGCCAGGTTCATCACGTCTTCGGTGAAGGTGGCGGAGAACAGCAGGGTCTGGCGCTCGCCCTTCATCGGGGTCTGGCGGATGATCTGGCGGACCTGGGGGATGAAGCCCATGTCGAGCATACGGTCGGCTTCGTCGAGCACCATCACCTCGACCATGTCCAGGTGCACTTCGCCGCGCTGGTTGAAGTCCAGCAGGCGCCCTGGCGTAGCCACCAGAATGTCGCAGAAGCGCGACTCCAGCTGCTTGAGCTGCTTGTCGAAGTCCATGCCACCGACGAAGCTCATCACGTTGAGGCCGGTGTACTTGGTCAGTTCCTTGGCGTCGTTGGCGATCTGCACCACCAGCTCGCGGGTCGGCGCGATGATCAGCGCCCGCGGCTCGCCCATGTAGCGATCCTTGGGCGGCGGGGTCTGCTGCAGCTGGGTGATGATCGAGATCAGGAAGGCGGCGGTCTTGCCGGTGCCGGTCTGGGCGCGGCCGATGGCGTCCTGGCCCTTGAGCGTATAGCCCAGTACGCCGGCCTGGATCGGCGTGCAGTACGGGAAGCCCAGGTCGTGGATGGCGTGCATCAGTTCCGGCGACAGCTTGAAGTCGTGGAAGCGCGTCTTGCCAGGGGCAGGTTCGACCTTGAAATCCTCGAGCTTCCAGGTGTCGACCGGCTTGGGCGCACGTTCGCGGCGCGGCTTGGCGGGTTTGCTCTGGGGCTTCTGTTCGGCGCTGACTGCTTCTTTGGGCGGGCGCGGCTGGCGCTCCTCGCGGGGAGCGGCGGCGGGAGGCGAAGTGGCTTCGAGGCTCGGGGAGACTGAGCTGTGTGGCTCATTTTCGGCTTTGCCGAATATTTTTTTGAGTGCTTTGAGCACGGTCATCTCGTCGATTGATTAAGGAATGAACGCCAGCCAGTGTAAAGCAAGACGCGGGCAGGGCGAAGTACTCTGCCACCGCCGTCATGCGCGGCTGTCGATCAGTTCCCGGGCAGGCTGGCGAGTAGCAGGCGCTGGACGTTGCCGCCCATGATCGCGGCGATGTCGGCGCGGCTGAAACCGGCGCCGAGCAGACCTTCGGTCAGCTGGGCCAGGCCGGTGACATCGAAGGGGGCGTGGATGGTGCCGTTGAAGTCCGAGCCCAGGGCTAGGTGCTCGACGCCCACCAGGTCGGCCGTGTAGCGGATCGCCTTGACGATGGCCGTCACCGAGGTGGCGCACACCGCCGTGTCCCAGTAGCCGATGCCGATCACCCCACCGGTCGCGGCGATGGCGCGGATATGCCGGTCGCTGAGGTTGCGGGTGCCGGGGCAGGTGCCCTCGACGCCGCCGTGGGACACCAGCACCGGGCGCGTGGCCATGGCCAGCACGTCGTCCATCAGCGGGCGCGAGGCGTGGGCCAGGTCGATGAGCATGGATTTCTCTTCGAGGTGCGCGATCACCTGGCGGCCGAACGGTGTCAGCCCGCCCTTGTCCAGGCCGTGGGCCGAGCCGCCGACCTCGTTGTCGAAGAAATGGGTCAGGCCGGCCATGCGAAAGCCGGCATCGTAGAGCCGGTCGAGGTTTTCCAGCCGGCCCTCCAGCGGGTGCAGGCCTTCGGTAGCCAAGAGGGTGGCGACGCGCTGCGGGTCCTGCTTCCAGGCCTGCAGAAAGTCCGTCAGATCCTCGCGCGTGCGGATCTGTACCAGGCGGCCGTCGCTGCCGGCAGCCGCTTCGCGCAGTTTCTCGGCCTGGTACAGGGCGCGCTGCAGCAGGCTGTTCCAGGTCGCCCGCGGCCAGCGCTGGGCCATGGCGAGCAGGGTGATGGTGTCACTGTCGGCGCCGTTGCTCTCGTAGTTCAGGCCGCGCGGCGATTGGGTGACCGTGGAAAACACCTGCAGGCCGACACGGCCGTCGAGCATGCGCGGCAGGTCCGAGTGGCCGTAGCTGTAGCGCTTGAGCAGGTCACGCTCCCAGAGCAGGGCGTCGTCGTGCAGGTCGGCGATGAACAGGGTGCCGTGCAGGCGCGTGGCGGCCTGGCTGGCCGGATAGGGCGCCGGGGATTCGACGCTGTTCATGCGTCGGTCGAGCACGCTTGGCAGGGTGAAGAACACCGCGGCGGCAAGGCCCAGGGCAATCGGGACGACGAGCAGGCGCTTGCGCATGGGGGGCGTTCCACAAAAACGGTGGCCGTCAGCTTGTCACGCGCTCACGGCAATTCAATGACAGAGTCGGTTGCGACCACTGTTCTTGGCCTGGTAGAGGGCCTTGTCGGCCCGGGCGATGAGGCTGGCGAGGCCATCGCGGGCATGCAGCTGGGCCAGTCCCAGGGAGATGGTCACGCCGGGCTGGGCGCCCAGGGGGGAATAGAAGGAGCCGATGCGTTCCAGGCTCTCGCGCAGGCGCTCGGCCACCTCGACGGCCTGCTGCAGCGCCAGCTCGGGCAACAGCACCACGAATTCCTCACCGCCATAGCGCACCAGGCTGTCCCGGGCCCTGAGCTGGCGGCGCAGGGTATGGGCAACCAGGCACAGCGCATAATCGCCGGCCAGGTGGCCGTGCCGATCGTTGTAATCCTTGAAGTGGTCGACGTCGAGCATCAGCAGGCACAGCGGCTGCTTGTCGATCACGCAGCGCGCCCGCTCGCGCTCGAACACGTGCTCCAGCCAGCGGCGATTGAAGGCGCCGGTGAGCTTGTCGACGTTGGCATTCTGTTCGCTGTTGATCAGCTGCCGGTTGCCCTGGCGCACGCGGTCGCAGAGCACCTTGAGCAGGTTGTGCATCATCTGCGGCGATTGCTGGAACAGCGAGTTGAGCGCGTCGCGGTGCAGGCGCAGCACGCTGCTGGGCTCGGTGGCCACCACGTAGGCGCTGGGGTGCTCGTTATCGAGGAAGCTGATCTCGCCCGCACAGTCGCCGGGACCCAGGGTGGTGACCGGCTGGTTGTCCAGCGAGCCCAGGTACACCTTGAGGCTGCCGGTGACGACTATATAAAGGTACTGGTTGCGGTCGAACGGCGAGAGCAGCACTTCGGCCGCGTCCAGCTCGCAAGGGCGAAAGGCGTCGAGCAGTCGGTTGAGGCTACCCAGCGCGACATTGTCGAACAGGCGCAGCTGGCGAATCTGCTGCAGGTCGGTTTGCCAGTGGGCCGCCTTCATGGCATCAGCATCCTTGCTCGAAACGCCTAACGATGCGCATCGCTAACGCTCCCATGGGTCGATGACGGCGTTCGTGATCAATGAACGGGTCTCATTGCCGTGACAGTAGCGTTCGCCACCCGGGCTGACAATCGTCTTGCGACCTGCGCACGACCGGCGGCACGGGGACTGTGAAGGCCGTCACAGGCGCGCCGCCAAAAGCCGCGTTACAGACGGGCGGCGAGCCAGGCGGCGATATCCCGGATCTCCTGCGGTAACACTTCGTGGGCCATCGCATACTCCTGCCAATCCACACAGACGCCACGGTTGTGCAGCCAGTCGTGAGCGGTACGGCCCATGCTCGGCAGCACCACGCCGTCCTGGGTGCCGTGCAGGCAGCAGACCGGTATGCCGCGCTGGATGTCGCTCAACTGCACGTCCTCCGAGAAGGTTGGCGAATAGGTCGAAAGCGCCAGCACGCCGCCCAGCGGCCCCTGCCAGCGCAGGAAGGCGGTGTGCAGCACCACCGCGCCGCCCTGGGAGAAACCGGCCAGGAAGATGCGCTGCGGGTCGATGCCCTTATCGCGCTGCGCTTCGATCAGCGCGATGACCTGCTGGGCCGACTGCTCGAGCTGCTCGCGATCGATAGCCCTGGCCGGGCTCATGGCCAGAATGTCGTACCAACTGGGCATCGCGTAGCCGCCGTTGATGGTCACCGCCCGGGTGGGCGCCTGGGGCAGTACGAAGCGCGTGCTGCGCAGCGATTGCTGCAGGGCCTCGGCGACCGGCTGGAAATCGAAGCGGTCGGCGCCCAGACCGTGCAGCCAGATGACGCACGAATCGGCGGGAAGTGGGGGCTGCAGTAGCAATGTGGTATCCATGTGTTGCTCCAATGTGGGGCCTGTGCATTATTTTGGTGCGTGACTGTTTTCCGTCACTGTACTGATCCATGAACTAGATGTCGCAAGATTACAACTTTGCCCCCTTGACCCGCCTCTCTCGCGGGTAAAAACAGCCTGTGGTATGGCCTTTGCTATAGAGCAGGAGACTGATGTCGCCGGCCTGGCGTGGTAACACCACAGCAGGCCGCGGAGCAGACGGGAAAGCCGATTTGATGGGGTTTCCAAAAGGTTCGCCGGGCGCTGCATGCCCGTCGATGTGCAAATTCGCGATCCGTCTCGGGCCCGTTCACCAACGGGCTGGTGCCAGCGCCGACGACCTGCTCTCGAACAGGTCGGGGTACTGGCGCCGAGGTCTGGTCACCGGTCTACACTGTTGCTGCCAATAGTGACGACATGCCCCAAAAGGGTACGGCGATCGGGCTGAGACTCCAACACAACAAAAGCAACCGGAGAATGTTCAATGAAGATGGTTAAAACCACCCTGGCGATGTTGACCGCCGCCGCCGTTCTGGGCGCTGCAGGCATGGCTCACGCCGGTGCTACCCTGGACGCCGTAAAGAAGAAGGGCTTTGTACAGTGTGGCGTCAGTGACGGCTTGCCGGGTTTCTCGGTGCCGGATGAGAAGGGCAACTACCAGGGCATCGACGTCGATATCTGCCGCGGTGTGGCCGCTGCAGTGCTGGGCGACGCGACCAAGGTCAAGTACAGCCCGCTGACCGCCAAGGAGCGTTTCACCGCCATTCAGTCCGGTGAAGTCGATGTGCTGTCGCGCAACACCACCTGGACCAGCTCCCGCGACGGCGGCATGGGCCTGGTGTTCACCGGCGTGACCTACTACGACGGCATCGGCTTCCTGGTCAACAAGAAGCTGGGCGTTGCCAGCGCCAAGGAACTGGATGGCGCGACCATCTGTATCCAGGCGGGCACCACCACCGAGCTGAACGTCTCCGACTACTTCCGCTCGAACGGCCTGAAATATACCCCGATCACCTTCGACACCTCCGACGAGAGCGCCAAGTCGCTGGAAGCCGGCCGTTGCGACGTGCTGACCTCCGACCAGTCGCAGCTGTACGCACAGCGCATCAAGCTGGGCGCGCCGGATGACTGGGTGGTACTGCCGGAAGTGATCTCCAAGGAGCCGCTGGGCCCGCTGGTTCGTCGTGGCGACGAAGACTGGATGGCTATCGTCAAGTGGACCCTGTTCGCCATGCTCAACGCCGAAGAGCTGGGTGTCGACTCCAAGAACGTCGAAGCCCTGGCCAAGGAAACCAAGAACCCTGACGTCGCCCGTATGCTGGGTGCCGACGGCGAGTACGGCAAGGACCTGAAACTGCCGAAGGACTGGGTCGTCCAGATCGTCAAGCAGGTCGGTAACTACGGTGAAGTGTTCGAGCGCAACATCGGCAAGGGCAGCGAGCTGAAAATCGAGCGTGGTCTCAACGCTCTGTGGAACAAAGGCGGTCTGCACTACGCTCCTCCAGTGCGTTGATTGACCTGTCGCCCGGCAGTGCACTGCCGGGCGATTTTCGTTCCGTTATACCTGGGGCATTCCCATGCAGAAAAACATCGGCGCACCGCAGGGGTTCTCCCTTAGCGATCCACGTGTGCGCGCCTGGCTATTCCAGATCATTACCGTTGTGGCCGTGGTCGCAATGGGCTGGTTCCTGTTCAGCAATACACAGACCAACCTGCAACACCGGGGCATCACCTCGGGCTTCGATTTCCTCGAGCGCAGTGCCGGCTTCGGCATCGCCCAGCACCTGATCAGCTACACCGAAGCGGACAGCTATGCCCGCGTCTTCGTGATCGGCCTGCTCAACACCCTGCTGGTGTCCTTCATCGGCATCGTGCTGGCCACCATCCTCGGCTTCGTCATCGGTGTCGCGCGTTTGTCGCCGAACTGGATGATCAGCAAGCTAGCGACCGTCTACATCGAGATCTTCCGCAACATTCCGCCGTTGCTGCAGATTCTCTTCTGGTACTTCGCCGTGCTGCTGCCGCTGCCCGGCCCACGTGCCAGCATCAACCTGGGCGACAGCTTCTTCCTCAGCAACCGTGGCCTGAACATGCCCGCTGCCGAGACGACCGGTGCCTTCTGGCCATTCGCGATCGGCCTGGTGGTCACCGTCGTGGCCATCGCGATGATGACCCGCTGGGCCAACAAGCGCTTCGAAGCCACCGGCCAGCCGTTCCACAAGTTCTGGGTCGGCCTGGGCATGGCGATCGTCATCCCCACCCTGGTTGCCCTGGTTTTCGGCAGCCCGCTGCACTGGTCGGTACCGGAGCTCAAAGGCTTCAACTTCGTCGGCGGCTGGGTGATGATCCCCGAACTGCTGGCGCTGACCATCGCGCTGACCGTCTACACCGCGGCGTTCATCGCCGAAAACGTGCGTTCCGGGATCAACTCGGTGAGCCACGGCCAGACCGAAGCCGCCCGCTCCCTGGGCCTGCGCCCCGGCCCGACGCTGCGCAAGGTGATCATTCCCCAGGCCATGCGGGTGATCATTCCGCCGCTGACCAGCCAGTACCTGAACCTGGCGAAGAATTCGTCCCTGGCCGCCGGTATCGGCTACCCGGACATGGTGTCGCTGTTCGCCGGTACCGTACTCAACCAGACCGGTCAGGCCATCGAGGTGATCGCCATCACCATGAGCGTCTACCTGGCGATCAGTATCAGCATTTCCCTGCTGATGAACTGGTACAACAAGCGCATCGCGCTGATCGAGCGGTGAGGACCTAGCGCAATGAGCACTCATACTTTCAAACCGGATTTGCCGCCACCCAGCGCCAGTGTTGGCGCGCTCGCCTGGATGCGCAGCAACCTGTTCTCCAGCTGGCTCAATACGCTGCTGACCCTGTTCGCCATCTACCTCGTCTGGCTGATGGTGCCGCCGCTGCTCAAGTGGGCGCTGTTCGACGCCAACTGGGTGGGCACCACCCGCGCTGATTGCACCAAGGAGGGCGCCTGCTGGGTGTTCATCCAGGCGCGTTTCAGCCAGTTCATGTACGGCTTCTACCCCAGCGAACTGCGCTGGCGCGTGGATCTGACCGCGGTACTGGCGATCGTTGGCGCCGCACCGCTGTTCATCTCCAGGTTCCCGCGCAAGGCCGTTTACGGCATCGCCTTCCTGGTGATCTATCCGGTCGTCGCCTGGTGCCTGCTGCACGGTGGCGTGTTCGGCCTGGACACCGTGGCGACCAGCCGTTGGGGCGGTCTGATGCTGACCCTGGTGATCGCCGCCGTCGGTATCGCCGGTGCACTGCCGCTGGGCATCCTGCTGGCGCTGGGGCGTCGCTCCAACCTGCCGGCGGTGAAGGTGGTCTGCGTGACCTTCATCGAGTTCTGGCGGGGTGTGCCGCTGATCACCGTGCTGTTCATGTCCTCGGTGATGCTGCCGCTGTTCCTGCCCGAAGGCATGAGCTTCGACAAGCTGATGCGCGCACTGATCGGCGTGATCCTGTTCCAGTCGGCCTACATCGCCGAAGTGGTACGCGGTGGCCTGCAGGCGATTCCCAAGGGGCAATACGAAGCGGCCGGCGCCATGGGCCTGGGCTACTGGCGGATGATGGGTCTGGTGATCCTGCCACAAGCGCTCAAGCTGGTGATCCCGGGCATCGTCAATACCTTCATCGCCCTGTTCAAGGACACCAGCCTGGTGATCATCATCGGCCTGTTCGACCTGCTCAACAGCGTCAAGCAGGCGGCTGCCGACCCGGCGTGGCTGGGCATGGCGACCGAGGGCTATGTGTTCGCCGCCCTGATTTTCTGGATTTTCTGTTTCGGTATGTCGCGCTACTCCATGCATCTGGAGAGAAAGCTCGACACTGGCCACAAGCGTTAGGAGTTACGTAGATGAGCGAAGCAAACAAGCAACCCAGCGCCGAGCCGATCATTCAGTTGCAGGGCGTTAACAAGTGGTACGGCCAGTTCCACGTTCTCAAGGACATCAACCTGGACGTGCGTCAGGGCGAGCGTATCGTGCTGTGCGGCCCGTCGGGTTCGGGCAAGTCGACCACCATCCGCTGCATCAACCGCCTGGAAGAACACCAGGCCGGTCGCATCGTGGTCGATGGCACCGAGCTGACCCGTGACCTCAAGGACATCGAAACCGTGCGCCGCGAAGTGGGCATGGTGTTCCAGCACTTCAACCTGTTCCCGCACCTGACCGTGCTGCAGAACTGCATCCTGGCGCCGATGTGGGTGCGCAAGATGCCCAAGCGCAAGGCCGAGGAAATCGCCATGCACTACCTGGAGCGCGTACGCATTCCGGAGCAGGCGCACAAGTACCCGGGGCAGCTGTCCGGTGGTCAGCAGCAGCGTGTGGCCATCGCCCGCGCCCTGTGCATGAAGCCCAAGATCATGCTGTTCGACGAGCCGACCTCGGCTCTCGACCCGGAAATGGTCAAGGAAGTACTCGACACCATGATCGGCCTGGCGCAGGACGGCATGACCATGCTCTGCGTGACCCACGAGATGGGCTTCGCCCGCACTGTGGCCGACCGCGTGATCTTCATGGACAAGGGCGAGATCGTCGAACAGGCCGAGCCGAACGCCTTCTTCGACAACCCGCAGAACGAGCGTACCAAGCTGTTCCTGGGGCAGATTCTGCACTGAGAACGGGCGGGCAGGGCGCAGGCATCGGTCTGCGTAATGAGCGAAATGAAAAAACGCCGGGGCTCATGCCCGGCGTTTTTTTTTGGTTCTTGACATTGTTTGGGCAGCGGGCGGGTTAACACCAGACTGGCAAATAAGTGTTCGCTGTCGATGATTTGGCACTCTCCATTAACCCGCCGCCTGGCCTGTTGGGTTTCGCCCCTTACGGGCGAGTCACTTTCTCTTGCTTGCCCAAGAGAAAGTAACCAAAGAGAAGGGCACCCCACCATCCGGCCCCGGCTGCGCCGGGGTTCCCTCGCTCCATCACTGTTCCAGGGGCACGCTGCGAAGGGCCATCCCTGGCCCATCGCAGCTCTCGCGGCATCCATGCCGCTCAACCCCTTACACAGCGATTCCACTCGGCCTCCTGAAGGGGACTTGGGCGTCGCCTGTGCGATCGCAGCCCAAGCGAACAATTCTCCGCCGGGAGGCGACTCACCGGCACAAGCATGTCGCTGGCCTGCCATGGCGTACTGCCTTCGGCGAGTACGCCCAGTCTGAAACGATGTAACCCTATACTAGGACCTTTTGGGCGGTAATACGCTCAGTCCTCTGCGCGCATTGCCGAGCATCAGGACTTGTCCTGGGGCTTCAGGTAGCTATTGATGATCGCCGAGAAATCCAGGCCACCGTGCCCGTCGCAGCTGAAGCGCTGATAGAGCTGCTGAGCGAGGGCGCCGAGTATCACCGGTTGCTTGATCTGCCGCGCTGCCTCGGTGGCCAGGCCCAGGTCCTTGAGCATCAGGTCGGTGCCGAAGCCGCCGCTGTAGCCCCGCGAGGCCGGCACGTTGTCGAGCACGCCGGGGTAGGGGTTGTTGGTGTCCGAGCTCCAGCAGCGCCCGCTGGAGGTGTTGATGATGTTCGCCAGCACCTTGGCGTCGATGCCCAGTGACACGCCCAGCGCCATGGCCTCGGCGACGCCGATCATGGAGATGCCGAGCAGCATGTTGTTGGCTACCTTCGCCACCTGACCGTTACCGCTGCCGCCGCAATGCACGATATTGCGGCCCATGGCTGCGAGGATCGGCTGGGCCTTGGCGAAGTCCGCTTCGGCGCCGCCGACCATAAAGGTCAGGGTGCCGGCAGCCGCGCCGCCCGTGCCGCCGGACACCGGTGCATCGAGCATCGGGTTACCGTGGGCAGCCGCCGCCTTGGCGACTTCCCGGGCAGACAACGGGTCGATGGTCGAGGAGTCGATCAGCAGCACGCCGGGTGCCACCTTGGCCAACAGGCCGTCATCGCCGAGATACACCGCCTTCACATGGGCCGAGGCCGGCAGCATGGTGATGACGATCTCGGCATCCTGCAGCACGCCGCAGGCGCTGTCGGCACCCTTGGCGCCGGCGTCCACCAGGGCCGCGACGGCGCCGGTAGACAGGTCGAAGACGCGCAGCGAATGACCCGCCTCGAGCAGGTTGTGGGCCATGGGCGCGCCCATGTTGCCCAGGCCGATGAATCCGATATTCATGGTCGTCGTCTCACTTCAGGGTGATGGTGGTGTTCACCGCGCCGCCGACGTCGCTCTCGTCGAACCAGCGCTGGGTCACGGTCTTGGTCTGGGTGTAGAACTGCACCACCTGCTTGCCGTAGGGGCCCAGGTCGCCGAGCTTGGAAGCCCGCGAGCCGGTGAACGAGAACATCGGCACCGGCACCGGAATCGGCACGTTGATGCCCACCTGGCCAACGTCGATTTCCTCCTGGAAATGCCGGGCCGCGGCGCCGGAGCGGGTGAAGATCGCCGTGCCGTTGCCATTGGGGTTGGCGTTGATCAGCGCGATGGCCTCGTCCAGGGTGGCGGCGTGCACCACGCACAGCACCGGGCCGAAGATCTCCTCGCGGTAGATGCTCATCTGTGGGGTGACCCCATCGAAGATGGTCGGGCCGACGAAGTTGCCCCGTTCGTAGCCGGCAACGGATGGGTTGCGGCCGTCGAGTACCAGGCGGGCGCCTTCGCGGGTGCCGCGCTCGATCAGGCTGCTGACCCGGTCCAGCGCCGCGCAGGAAATCAGCGGCCCGACATCGGTGCCGCTTTCCACGCCGGCGCTGACCTTGAGCGTTTCGGCTTTGGCGACCAGCTCCGGCAGCCAGCCCTGGGCCTCACCGACCAGAATCACCACCGACAGGGCCATGCAGCGCTGCCCGGCGGCGCCGAACGCCGCGCCGGCCAGGTTGTTCAGGGTCTGTTCCTTGTGGGCATCGGCCAGGACGATGGCGTGGTTCTTGGCGCCCATCATGCACTGCACGCGTTTACCGGCCTGGCTGGCGCGGTTGTAGACATGGGTGCCGACACGGGTCGAACCGACGAAGGACACCGCCTTGATGTCCGGGTGATCGCAGATCGCATTCACCGCGTCCTCGCCGCCATGCACGACGTTGAGCACGCCGGGTGGCACGCCGGCTTCCAGGGCCAGCTCACAGAGGCGCATGGTCACCATCGGGTCCTGCTCGGAGGGCTTGAGTACGAAGGTGTTGCCGGTGGCGATGGCCATCGGGAACATCCACAGCGGAATCATCGCCGGGAAATTGAACGGCGTGATGCCGGCGCACACGCCCAGCGGTTGCAGCAGGGTGTAGGTATCCACCCCCCCAGCCACATTGTTGGCCAGCTCACCCAGTTGCAGGTTGCCGATGCCGGCGGCGTGTTCCACCACCTCCAGGCCACGGAACACGTCGCCCTCGGCGTCGGCGAGGGTCTTGCCCTGTTCGGCGGTGAGAATGGCCGCCAGCGCCTTCATGTTTTCTCGGATCAGTTGCTGGTACTTGAGAAAGATCCGCGCGCGTACGCCGATGGGCGTCTTGCGCCAGGTCTTGAACGCCTGGCTGGCGCTGGCCACGGCGGCGTCGATTTCCTCGCCGGTGGAGAAGGGCACCCGGGCCAGCACTTGCTGGGTGGCCGGGTTGACGACATCGCGCCATTGCTGGGTGCGTGACTCGACGAATTCGCCGTTGATGAGCAGCTTGACGGTAGCGGTCATGGTTCGATCCTTTATCGATCAACGGGCGCGCAGGGGCGCGGGGCGTGCGGTATCCAGCGCGGGGCTGGCGATTGGCTGGCGGGGCGGGTCGCTGCGCATCAGGGCGGTACAGCCCAGGGCGACCAGGCCCATGCCGATCAGGTAGGCGATCACGTAGCGCGGGCTGCCGTCGGCGGCAGCCAGCAGGCTGGTGGCGATCATCGGTGCGAAGCCGCCACCGAGCACGCCGGCCAGCTGTACCGACAGGGAAATGCCGCTGTAGCGAATCTCGGCCGGAAACTGGCGGGCGAACAGTAAAGATTCCGGCGCATAGAGGATCGGGAACACCACGCCCACCGCCAGCACCATGGCCCACCACACCAGCAGCGGCTCGCGGGTGCCGAGCATGGCGAAGAACGGGTAGACGAAGGCGCAGAGCAACAGCAGGCCGGTGAAGTACAGGCGCTTCTGGCCGACGCGATCGGACAGCCAGCCGCAGAACGGCATGGTCGCCAGCGACAGCGCGGCGCCGGCGGTGATGGCGTGCAGCACGTCGGCCCGGGGAATCTGCAACTGGTTGGCGGCGTAGGCGAGGGCGAAGGTGACCGCCATGTAGAACCAGGCGTTCTCGGCGGTGCGCGCGCCGATGATGGTCAGGGTGGCGCGCGGATGTTTACGCACCACCTCCACCAGCGGCAGGCTGACGCGGCGGTTCTGTTGCTTGAGCTTCTCGAAGTCCGGTGACTCGGCGACCTTGACGCGAATCAGCCAGCCCACCGCCAGCAGCACCACGCTGGCCAGGAACGGCAGGCGCCAGCCCCAGGCGAGCATCTGCTCCTCGGGCAGCGTGGCGACCGCGCCCATGGCCAGGGTGGACAGCACCAGGCCGGCGCCCACGCCGGTCTGTGGCAGGCTGCCATAGAAGCCCTTCTTGCCTTCCGGCGCATGCTCGACGGCCATCAACACCGCGCCGCCCCATTCGCCACCCACGGCCATGCCCTGCAGAAAACGCATGACCACCAGCAGCGCCGCGGCCCAGTAGCCGATCTGCTCGTAGGTGGGCAGCAGGCCGATGGCGATGGTCGGGATGCCCATCATCAGCAGGGTGAGCATCAGCATCGACTTGCGGCCGATGCGGTCACCGAAGTGGCCGAACAGGATGCCGCCCAGGGGCCGGCCGATAAAACCGACCGCGTAGGTGGCGAACGCCGCCAGCACGCCGGTGATCGGGTCGAGGGTGGGGAAGAACAGTTTATTGAAGACCAGGGCGGCGGCGGTGCCGTAGAGAAAGAAGTCGTACCACTCGATGGTGGTACCCGCCATGCTGGCCAGGCCAGCGATGCGATAGTGCTTGCGGCTGGCAGCCGGCCCTTGGGCGTGGGAGTCGTTCATGAGTTGCCTGCTGTTGTTTTTGTCGTAGGAAACTGGAACTGCTGACAGCTGGTAGGCGCTGCGTGTCTGGAGTATAGGTATGCAAACTTTCTGTTCCAGCACCTAAAAAGACAGGTTCGTTATGCAAAAAAGCATGATGTCGGCCGGCCAGATGAACTGGGACGACCTCAAGTTCTTTCTCGAAGTGGCGCGTACCCGAACCGCCAGCAGCGCCGCCAGGCGCCTGGGCGTGGACTACACCACCGTGTCGCGGCGTATCGGCGCATTGGAAAAGGCCCTCGGCACCCTGTTGTTCGAGCGTTCGCGGGCCAGCGGCTTCGTGCTGACGGCGGAGGGGCTGCACCTGCTGGGTTATGCCGAGGCCCTGGAAAGCACCTTGCAGACCGCCTGCGAGCAGGTGTCGGGCGCCAGCCTGGCGCTCTCGGGCCACGTGCGCATCGGCTCGACCGAGGGCTTCGGCAGCTATTTCGTGGCGCCGCAGCTCGGCGGCTTCCAGGCTATCTACCCGAACATCGCCATCGACCTGTTGCCGGTGCCGCACTTCATCAGCCTGTCGCGCCGCGAGGCGGATATCGCCATCACCCTGGAACGCCCGGAACGCGGGCCCTACGTCTGCTCGCGGCTGTGCGACTACGCCCTGAAGCTGTATGCCACACCCGGGTACCTGGACCGGCACCCGCCGATCCGCCAGGTCGAGGATCTGGGCCGGCATTCGTTCATCACCTACGTCGATGACCTGGCATTCAGCCCCGAGCTGCTCTACCTGGAAGGCATCGTGCCCGATGCCAGCAGCACGCTGCGCAGCACCAGCGTGGTGGCCCAGTACCTGGCCACCTTGCAGGGGCGGGCGCTGGCGATCCTGCCGTGCTTTCTGGCCGGTCCGGACGCCCGGCTGGTCGAGGTGCTGCCTAGTGAGGTGAAGGTCACGCGGCAGTTCTGGCTCTACTACCGCGAGGATCTGCGCAAGCTCAAACGCATCACCCTGGTGGCCGATTACCTGCGCGCCTGCGCCGAGCGCAATCGCGCGTTTCTGCTCGGTGATAGCGCCGAAATGGCGTTTGCGTGACTGATCTGCCCATGGCGGTCACGCACGGTTCGGGCGATACTTCGGGCCATTTCCCGGAGGTCATGCCATGTCTGCAGAAAACGCCCAGTTGATCACCCGTTTTTACCAGGCGTTCCAGCGCCTCGACGCCGAGGAAATGGCGCGTTGCTACGCGCCGGACGTGCGTTTCAGCGACCCGGCCTTCGGCCAGTTGAGCGGTGACGATGCCCGCGACATGTGGCGCATGCTGACCTCCCGCGCCAAGAAATTCTCGCTGACCTTTTCCGACGTGCAGGCCGATGCCTCCGGCGGCAGTGCCAAATGGGTGGCCACCTACCTGTTCACCCAGACCGGGCGCACCGTGGTCAATCGCATCGACGCATCGTTCGTGATTCGCGATGGGTTGATCGTCGAGCATCGCGACCACTTCGACATGTGGCGCTGGGCCGCTCAGGCACTGGGCTTCCAGGGCATGCTGATCGGCTGGACGCCGTTGCTCAAGAACACCGTGCGCAAGCAGGCGCGTAACGGTCTGCGGCAGTTCCAGGCCGCCCGTGCGTCAGACGGGCAGCACGGCGGAGAAGCGCGCGGCTGAACGGAGTGGTACGCTCTCCGGTCAGAACTTCATCGCTGAATGGCCGAGTGCATGTAAAGGCTGCATTCATCGTGTGAAAGCCCGTCCGCCAGAGTATTTCGATCATGAGTGTTATGTCCCTATCCCCCCGTAAAGCCAAGGCCTGGAGCGTGCACGCGGTCACCGCGAGCGGAGTCATCCTTGGCATGTTGGCGTTGCTTGCATTGATCGAAGGGCGGGCGGAAAGCTGCCTGCTCTGGTTGGGGCTGGCGCTGCTGGTCGATGGCCTGGACGGCACCCTGGCGCGCAAGTACGACGTGAAGGTGGTATTGCCGCATTTCGACGGCTCTACCCTAGACCTGGTGATCGACTACCTCACCTACGTGTTCATCCCGGCGATCTTCGTCTATCGCTTCATCCCGCTGCCCGAATACACATTGCTGCTGTCGGTGGGCGTGATCCTGCTGTCGTCGCTGTTCTGC